>Ga0209986_10000694_pt1 | contig 33122 bp, 28 predicted proteins | sample BlataG_FD_183168 | JGI IMG/M metagenome (GOLD analysis project Ga0209986, IMG submission 183168) | Deep subsurface microbial communities from Black Sea to uncover new lineages of life (NeLLi) - Black_00105 metaG (SPAdes) (version 2) | ecosystem: Environmental > Aquatic > Marine > Oceanic >...
CAACTACTCCGTGGGCGCCCGCCAGCCCCGGCAACCAGCATCCTGAGCAGTACTGGATCGAGCAGTAAGCTCCCACAGAGTAGTTGACTGCGTGTGGCGGGCGGAAATCCCGCCCGCCACATCTTTTTTGGGAGTTGTACAGAAGGAACTTCGCATTTTGACACCTAGTGAGATTTCGTCCTAACCGGCGCTACGGTCTGGGTGTTGCGCGGGTTGCCCCTGCGCGATGGGTTCTTACGCAGAGCTTGTCGAAGGAGGACTTCGCGTTTTTAGGCTATGAGATCGCAAAAGTCACCCTTCGACAGGCTCTCGGCGTGAGCTCGACCAAATGCTCAGGCTGACCCTTACCAGTGCTGAAAGATGTGAAGTTACCCGAGATTGGAGGTTGAGATGCTCTCTTATCTTGTACGGCGTCTGAGCTATGCCATCATCATGGTCGTCCTGATTTCGTTCGTCAGCTTCGTCATCATCCAACTTCCCCCAGGAGATTACCTGACCCATAAACTGGCGGACCTGCAAGCCCGGGGCGACCGAAGCGCCCAGGACCGCATCGCGGAGTACCGGGCACGCTATGGTTTGGACGAGCCCTTTATGTCGCAGTACTGGAACTGGGTGAGCAACTTTGTCAAGGGTGATTTCGGCGAGTCGTTCAAGTATGAACGCCCGGTGGCGGACATGCTGGGGGAGCGGCTGATGATGACGGTTGTCCTGACCATCGCAACGCTGGCGGTGACCTGGATTATCGCCATCCCCATCGGGGTGTATTCGGCGACGCACCAGTACTCGTTGGGTGATCAGATCTTTACCACGATCAGCTTCATCGGGTTGGGCACGCCTAGTTTCGTGCTGGCCCTGGTCGTGCTGTTCATCGCTGTGGTTATCTTGAATCAAGATGTAGTAGGTCTCTTTTCGCGCGAATTTCGGGACGCCGCCTGGAGCTTGGACAAGGTGGTGGATCTACTCAAGCACCTGTGGGTGCCGGCCATCATCGGCGCTTTCACCGGCACGGCGGGCTTGATTCGCATCATGCGGGGCAACCTGCTGGACACCCTGGGGCAACCCTTCGTCGAGGCGGCGCGCGCCCGGGGCTTGAAAAACCGCACTGTGACCTGGAAACACGCGGTGCGTATCGCTATCAACCCGCTGATCGTGATCCTGGGCTCGGAGGCGCTGCCGAGTATCATCGGCGGTAACGCGCTGATGGCTGTCGTGCTGAACCTGCCGACGACGGGACCCATGTGGGTGGAAGCGCTGCAACAACAGGACATGTATATGGCGGGCACGGGCATCGTCTTTTTCTCCCTGTTTTTGCTGATCGGCAATCTGTTTGCGGACCTGGCCCTGGCGTGGTTAGATCCACGCATCCGGCTCGAATAGGAGGTATTAGGCATTATGGTTATAAACGAAACTGCCGTCGCCCCCGAGGCGGAGAAAATCCAAGTCAGCCAGAGCTACTGGAGCCTGGTATGGTGGAAGTTCAAGAAAAACCGGCTGGCCATCATCGGTGGGATTGTCGTACTCCTGTTTTACGTAAGTTGCGGGTTGCTGGCGGAGTTTTTCGCTCCCTATGGCCTGCATACCGAGTCGGAATTCTTAGAGGCGCCGCCCCAATGGCCGCGCTTCCGGGACACCGAGGGCAGGTGGCACCTGCGACCCTTTATATACGGTCTGGAACAGCATATAAATATGACGACGCGCGAGCGCAGCTATACGGTGGACGCCACCAAGCGCTACCCGATTCACTTTTTCATCAAGGCCGAACCCTACAAGTTGTTTGGCCTGATTAAGTGGGATAGGCACCTGTTTGGCGTCAATCCCGACCAAGAGGGGGCCCACGTCTACCTCCTGGGGACCGACCGGCTGGGTAAGGATCAATTGTCACGCCTGTTTTTTGGCGGCCGTATCTCCCTGTTGATCGGCCTGACGGGGGTGATAATGACCTTGTTCTTTGGGGCGACGCTGGGCGCTATCTCGGGTTATTATGGCGGGGCAATCGATATGTTTATGCAGCGCGCGACCGAGTTCCTGGGGGCTTTTCCTGACATCCCGCTGTTTATGGCGTTGGCGTCGGTGATACCGGCAACTGTGTCACCGCTTATCGTGTACTTTCTGCTCACCATCATCCTGGCGTTCGTACGTTGGGGTGGGTTGGCGCGGCAGGTGCGGGGGCTGGTGCTGTCTCTGCGGGAGCGGGAGTACGTGCTGGCGGCGCAAAGTTTTGGCGCTAGCGACCGGCGCATCCTGTTCAAGCACTTGATCCCCGGCGCGATAAGCCACATCATCGTGATCACGACGCTGGCCATTCCGGGCATGATCCTGTCGGAGACGGCGTTGAGCTGGCTCGGTCTGGGCATTCGCTCACCGATGACGAGTTGGGGGGTGATGTTGCAGGAGGGCGGCAATATACGCGCTATCCGTTATACCCCGTGGCTGCTGATCCCGATCATATTCATCATGTTAGCGGTCCTGGCCTTTAATATGCTGGGTGATGGCCTTCGCGATGCCACAGATCCGTATGGTAGCCGGTAGGAGGTTTTTGTGATGAGCGAAAATCAAGTACTTGTGGAAGTTAAGGATCTCAAGGTTGAGTTCGATGTGCGCGATGGCATCGTCAAGGCTGTAGATGGGGCCACCTTTGGGATCAAACGAGGTCAGACGATGGGTATCATCGGCGAAAGCGGCTGCGGCAAGTCCATGACTGCCAAAGCCATCCTGCAGATGGTGCCCAAGCCTGGCAAGGTCACCGGGGGTGAGATCCTGTACCACCGCCTCATCAGGTCCAACGGCTCCGAGAAGGTTGACGTCGTGAACATCACCGAGTTGGACCCCGATGGGCAGGAGATCCGCCAGATCCGCGGCGGTGAGATAGCCATGATCTTCCAGGAACCGATGAGTTCTCTCACCCCGGTATACGACGCTGGCACCCACATTAGGGAGGCGGTCAGCTTGCACCGGCTCATGCCGATCCGCAAGATCGACAGCCAGATGGTTGAAACGATCCAGGCTCACCGGAAGGTCACCAAAGAGGAAGCCCGGGAGATCGCCATCGATATGTTGCACAAGGTGGGGATACCCAAACCGGAACAGCGGGTAGACAGCTATCCGCACCAGTTAAGCGGCGGGCAGCGCCAACGGGTGATGATTGCCATTGCGCTCTCTAGCCAACCGGCGATGCTGATCGCCGATGAGCCAACGACGGCGTTGGACGTGTCCATCGAGGCCCAGATCCTGGACATCATGCGTGAGTTGCAGGATGAGGTGGACATGACCATCATGTTCATCACCCACAACCTGGGAGTTATCGCCGAGATGGCCGATGAGATATGTGTGATGTACATGGGTAAAATAGTCGAGAGGGCTGACGTTGTGTCGGTATTCTACCAACCCAAACATCCCTACACACAAGCTCTGTTGCAGTCCATCCCCCACATTGTTAAGAAAAAAACCAGAGAGCGATTAGTCTCTATCGAAGGCATGGTTCCCGACCCGTTCAATCTGCCCTCGGGATGCCTTTTCCACCCTCGCTGTCCGCGGTTCATGCCGGGGATATGCGACCGAAGTCAGCCGAAATGGACCAAGGTGGAAGAAGGCCACTGGGCCAGTTGCTTCCTGTACGAGAATGTGTGAGGGATGGAAATGGAAAAACAACCAGAGAAAAGAATATTGTTGGATGTAAAGGGGTTAAAAAAATTCTTTCCCATCCAGGCGGGAGTAATGCGGCGGACAGTAGGTAATGTCAGAGCGGTTGACGACCTTAACTTCTTCGTTAGAGAAGGTGAGACGCTGGGCTTGGTGGGAGAGAGTGGCTGTGGCAAAACCACGGCCGGACGATCCATCCTACGCCTGTATGAGCCCACCGCGGGCACGGTCTTTTTCAGAAGCCGTTTGCTGTCACCGAATGGTGAGTCAAGCATGATTAACCTCATGGAGCTTGACCGCGAACAGATGAAGACGATCCGGAAGGAAATGGCCATGATCTTTCAGGATCCAGTTGGTTCGCTGAACCCCAGGATGAGCGTGTTCGACATTATAAGCGAGCCCATGGTGATTCACGGCGAAGGTAACGGATCCCTGATCGAAGAGAGAGTGGTCCATCTCCTCGACCGGGTTGGTCTACGCCCGGAACATATGCGTCGCTATCCTCATGAGTTCTCTGGGGGTCAACGACAGCGGATCGGCATTGCTCGTTCTCTTTCCATGGCTCCGCAAATGATCATTTGTGATGAGCCTGTATCCGCCCTGGATGTGTCCATTCAAGCCCAGACGCTGAACCTGTTGCAGGATTTGCAGGCGGATTTCAATCTGGCTTACATATTCGTCGCCCACGACTTGAGCGTCGTGCAGCATATCTCCGATCGTGTAGCGGTGATGTACGTGGGTAAAATCGTGGAATTGACCCGCGCCGAGGTACTGTACGATTACCCGCTACATCCCTATACCGAAGCCTTGATGTCCGCCGTGCCCAAGCCCGATCCTAAGTATCAGTCGGAGCGGATCATAATGGAGGGCGAGGTGGCCGACCCTTCGAATCCTCCTAGCGGGTGTTACTTTCATCCGCGGTGCCGGTATGCTGTAGGCATTTGCATGCAAGAGATGCCGGAGTTTCGTGAACTCAAGCCGGACCACTGGGTTGCCTGCCATCGCGCCGAGGAGTTAGAGCTGAAGGGGGTGTAAACAACGTTGCATGGAGATTGAACCTGATGACAGAACTGAAGTGGTGGCAGAAGGCTGTCTTCTATCAGATTTATCCGCGTAGTTTCGCTGACGGCAACGGCGACGGCATCGGCGATTTTCAGGGAATGATTGACCGCCTGGATTACTTGCAGGACCTGGGTATTGACGCCGTTTGGATCTCGCCGCACTATCCTTCACCGATTTTCGATTGTGGCTATGACATCTCTGACTATACCGCTGTCGCGCCTGAGTATGGAACGTTAGATGTCTTCAAACGCTTTCTGGACGGAGCCCACCAGCGCGGCATCCGGGTGATCCTTGACCTAGTGCTCAACCACACCTCCGACCAGCATCCCTGGTTCGTCGAATCACGCTCCAGCCGTAATAACCCCAAGCGCAACTGGTATGTGTGGCTCGATGGGGTGGATGGGGTACCACCAAACAATTGGTTATCTATTTTTGGCGGCTCAGCCTGGGAATATGATCGGGCTACAAAACAGTACTACTATCACTGCTTCTTCAAACAGCAACCTGACCTGAATTGGCATAACCCAGAGGTCAAACAGGCGATGTTTGACGCCGCTCGCTTCTGGCTCGATCTGGGCGTGGATGGTTTTCGCCTCGACGCTATTGGCACGATCTTCGAAGATCCAGCGCGAACGGATCATAGAGCTGAGCTATCACTATCCGAACTGTTCACCGCCCAGCTCAATGCAACCAGTGATGAAGAACAGGAGCGGCTTATTGAACAATGGACAATGATGCTCCAAAACCAAGTGGAACAACCTGGTGTGCATGAGTTGATGCAAGAACTGCGGAAGGTCATTGACGAGTATGATGATCGCGTCCTGGTGGGTGAGAGCGAAAATGTCGTTTACTATGGCGATGGGGACAATGAATTGCACTTGAACTTCAACTTTCCACTAATGAATACCGGACACCCATTCCCGGTTTGGCTGAAGACCAAGCGGCTCACACCCCCTTGGGTACGCGCCAACCAGCAGGAGCGTTTGGCCGCGCTGCCACCCGGCGCTTGGCCCTGCAACACATTGGGCAACCACGACTCACCCCGGGTATACAGTCGCTACGGCGATGGACAGAACGACAAGGAGCTCGCTCGGATCTCCCTGGCGCTTATGCTTACTATGCGCGGTACACCCTTTCTCTATAACGGCGAGGAGATCGGTATGACCGATCTGATCTTGGAGGATGTCAGCCAGTTCCGAGACAATCGAGCTGTTTGGCTGTACCGGGTTGCGGTCGAAAAATTTGGATTAACCTCGGACAAGGCGCTTGCCATTTCAGCCCGCTTCAGCCGGGACTGGTGCCGTACGCCAATGCAGTGGTCTTCAGCCCCGAATGGGGGCTTCAGCCCGGATGGTGTTAGCACCTGGTTGCCGGTCAATCCCAATTACGCCGATGGGGTTAATGTTGCCGACCAGCAAGATGATCCGGACTCATTGCTTAATTTCTACAAACGGATGCTGCGCGTCCGCAAGCAAACACCTGCGCTAATAGCTGGCGAATACACGCTACTGCTCGAGGATCAATACGACTGCTTCGCATTTTTACGTACCAACCGAGCCGATGGAGCTAGCCTGAGAGAAGGTGAAGGGCAGACTTGCCTGATTGTGCTGAATATGTCCGACCGGACTCACACACTTAATTTCGATCTAAATGCCCAAGCAATCAAACTTCTCTTTTCCACCTGTGTGCGTGATGGCGGCTCGGACAACCTCGCTCGGCTGTCGATAGCCCCCTTTGAGATCTATATCGGTGAACTTGCCTGAAGCGACGAGCGTGAAACGAGGTGTATATTGCGTTTCAATACTCTTGCTCGGCAAGACCTTCTGCCCACACCTGACGATCGAGAGGAAATTGAGTTTGAAGTGGACGTTTCTTGGCATCAGAAAACACCCCGGTAAATGATCAGCGTCTCTTGCTCTGGCTGACTTTGGTGCTGCTCCTGTCACTGGCTGCCGCTTGCACTGCGCCTATCGTCGACCATACTCAGCCCTCGACATCAACAACGCCTGCAGCTACCGCTATCACACTTGCCAGCCTGCCAGGAGGCTCAGACGAGTTATTCTGGTGGAACGATACCATCTTCTACGAGATTTTCGTACGCAGCTTCTACGACAGCGACGGCGATGGCATCGGTGATCTGAACGGCCTCGTCGAGAAGCTGGACTACCTGAACGACGGAGACCCTACTACCACCAATGACCTGGGTGTCACCGGCATCTGGTTGATGCCCATCGCTGAGTCGCCCAGCTACCACGGCTACGATGTGGCTGATTATTACGGGGTGGATGAAGAGTACGGCACTAACCAGGACTTTGTCCGGCTGATGGAGGAGGCTCATAAAAGGGGAATTCGGGTGATCGTCGATCTGGTGCTCAATCACACAAGTTGGAAGTATCCCTGGTTCGTCAGCGCTCAAAAGGATGTCAACAGCCCCTACCGGGATTTTTACATCTGGTCAGAGGTAGATCCTCTCCATATGGGAGATCCAAGGTATCGAGATCCCAACTATGAGGGACCACTAAGCACCCATGGCTGGCACCGCTGTGAAACCGGCTACTACTTTGGATACTTCTCGCAAAGCATGCCGGACCTCAACTACCGCAATCCGGCCGTTACTGATGAGATGCAAAAGGTGATTCGATTCTGGTTGGAGGACATGAACGTTGATGGTTTCCGGCTGGATGCTATCAAGCACCTCATCGAAGAAGGCCGCCAACTGGAGAACACGTCAAGTACACACGAGTGGTTGAGTGACTTTTACTCATTTTACAAAGGGATTGATCCGGAGGCGATGACCGTGGGTGAGGTATGGAGCCCATCCACCGAAGTGGTCAAATATATCGGTGATCAACTCGACCTAGCCTTTGAGTTTGACATGGCCTGGGCATTTATCTTCAGCGTCAGGTTCAAAGACCGGAGCAAAGTGCTGTACGCTCATCGCCTGATAACAGAACGCTATCCATCCAACCAGTTCGCCACCTTCCTCTCCAACCACGACCAAGAGAGGGTGATGAATGAACTCAATGAGGATGTTAATCGGGCTAAGGTAGCGGCCTCATTGTTGCTCACCGGTCCTGGAGTACCCTTTCTCTATTATGGAGAAGAGATAGGTCATGTGGGCGGAAAACCGGATGAGAACATCCGCACGCCGATGCAGTGGTCCGATGGAGATAACGCCGGGTTTACCACCGCGACCAGAGCTTGGCGACCACCTCAACGTAATTACTACCAGGTCAATGTCGCCGACCAAACTGATGATCCCGAATCATTGCTCAGCCATTACCGTCGGTTGATTCAGGTTCGCAACGCTCACCCTGCCCTGCGTCTTGGCGAATGGCAGGAAGTTGAAACCGAAGACAAACGGCTCTATGCTTTCCTACGCCACCGCGATGGAGACACCCTGCTTGTGTTGATCAACCTGGGCGACGAACCGATTGACAACTACAGCCTGAGCCTGGAGGAGAGCTCATTGCGCGAGGGGAGTGCCACTGAGATCTTCACTGACTACACCGTTAATGCCCCTACCCTCAACCCCAACGGCGGCTTCGACAACTACACCCCACTGGTTGAGCTGGAGGCATATGGTACATATATCGTTATACTAGAATGAGTCATTGGTTCAGGCCAGTCTTAGCAGCGTGGCATAGCCGGAGACCGGCCTAAGTGAGACTTCAAAACTCGCTGATCAGGAGGAGGAAACATGAATAGTTCGGAGAAAATCTCTGACTTCCTGGCTAAAGTTCCATTATTTCGAGGCCTGAAGAAACGCCAGCTCGAAAGCCTGGCAAAGCGATTTGTCGAGCGTGATTACTCTGCCGGCCAGGCTATCGTGACCCAGGGTAAGGGTGGCGAAGGGATCTTCATCATCATATCGGGGAACGCTGAAGCCACACGCGAACAAACTGACGGCACAAAGGTCGTGGTCAACACCTTTGGCCCCACCGACTTTTTCGGCGAGTTATCCCTGTTGGATGATGGCTTACGTACGGCGTCGGTCGTCGCCACTGAAGAGATGCAATGCCTGGTCCTCACCCGGTGGGACTTCCTCGCTGCGCTGAAACAAGACGTTGATATGGCTATCGTGATCCTGGAAGAGCTGGCTAAACGTTTCCGCACGGCGTTGGACGTTTTGTAGCTCCCAATCCCTGGATTGAATCACCACAGCAAGGTGCGGGGTATTCATAGCGGAACGATTGTATTGGGGTGGCAACCCCCAAATCCCCGCTGTCATTCCCTCTCAATGCAAGCTGTAGGATATCCTGGTAATTCCCAAAAGAAGAGCTAGCCGCCGAGTGCACCCCCGCACTGAGCATCTTATGCTTGTATACTGCGGTTATAATCTATTCATGGAATCGCCCTTCAGATGAAGTGTCCAAACTGCGGCTTTGATAGTCAACTCGAAATGCAATTCTGCGGTCAGTGCGGTGCCCGTCTGGTGGGAGTATGCCCTGAATGTGGCTTCGTCAATCCACCCGATAACCTTTTCTGCGGCATGTGTGGCGCGCGGCTTTCAGAGGAGTCCATTCCTGATCAACCGCCTCGGTCACCACAAGAATCAGAAGGAACCGCTCCGGCAAGCGTAGCGCCGCCGTTGAAACCTTCCCCCGTGTTGGAAGTTCCCACGCCGGTGCTGGTGGGCGAACGCCGGCAGGCAACCATCATCCTCGCCGATGTGAAAGGCTCCACAGACCTCCTGGAGCGGATCGGCACTGAAGCCTGGGTGGAGGTCATGAATCGCGTCCTCCAGCTTCTGGAATCGGAGATCTATCGCTTCGGCGGGGAAGTAGACCAATTTCGGGGCGATGGGCTGGTGGCCTTCTTTGGCACCACGTCGGTTCATGAGGATGACCCGGAACGGGCGGTGATGTCGGCACTGGCGATGCAAACAGCGCTCAGACCCTACGCTGCCGAACTAGCTGAGCGCGAAGGCGTTGACCTCCTACTGCGTGTGGGGGTGAACACGGGGGAGGTGATCGTTGCCAGCATCGGCGATAGACGTAAGCATAGTGAAGACACCGCCATGGGGGAGGCCATCGCCCTCGCGGCACGAATGGAGACCGCTGCCGAACCGGGCACTGTACTGGTAAGCGAGAATACCTATCGTCTGGTCCAATCGCAGTTCGAGTGGCAGCCGCTGGGTGAGATCACCGTCAAGGGTGTGAGCCAACCCCTTACTGTCTATCAACCACTGGCTCCCCGGGCCGAGGTAGCGCGACTACATGACCCACATACTCATGGCCTCCCAACCCTTCTGATTGGGCTTGAGACCGAATTACAGGCTCTCAAACGGTATTTTGAAGATCTGCGGGACGGTCGGGGTGGAATCGTCATGGTAACCGGAGATAAGGGGCTTGGCAAATCGCGCCTGGTTGACGAAGTGCACCAACACCTCATTCGCGATGAAGTGTTGCTGGCCGATGCGCGCATTCACGACCGTCACCCGGAGCCTCTTCGCCCTCCCCTTCGGCTTCGCTCAGGACAGGATTCAGAGAATGGCTCAGGACAAATTCTTGCGCGGAATCAATCCCGTCTTAAAGGGATGCCACCCGATCGCGAAGCTGAGCCGAGGGACCCGCTAACCTGGCTGGAAGGTCGCTGCCGGTCTTATAGCCAGTCGTCACCCTACTCGATGTGGCGTGACCTGCTGCAGCGCTGGCTGGGAATGCGTGACGGGGAGCAAAATACGGAAACACGTGACCGGCTCTATCGTCTGACCGAGGTGCTGTGGGGGGATCAATTGGTCGAGCATTACCCATACCTGGCTACTTTCCTTTCGCTTCCGCTGGATGAAACATCCACTGAGCGGATCAAACACCTGGACGCCGAAGGGCTGCGCCATCAATTCTTCCTGACTGTCCGGAGCTGGGTGGAGGCGATGGTCATACGCGGGCCTCTGGTGGTGACCTTCGCGGATGTGCATTGGGCTGATACTACTTCGCTGGACCTGCTAAGATACTGCTTGCCCTTGTGCGACCAGGAAGAGTTGCTATGGCTAATCGTGTTTCGTTCCGATCGCACCTCCCCTGTCTGGGAATTCCATCACCACGTTGAGACCGAGTATCCCCACCGAGCGACCACCTTGACCCTTACTCCCCTGACCGAAGCCCAAAGCGGCGAATTTATCGACCGGGTGATCGGTTCTGAAGTGCTGCCAGCTGAGACGCGTGCCCTCGTCCTGGACAAGGCCGAAGGTAACCCTTACTACATTGAGGAGCTGATCCGCTCCATGGTAACACAGGGGGTGTTGGAGCAGGATGTCCAAACGGGTCAATGGCGCGCCGCCCGCGCCGTAGATTCGCTCGACTTGCCGGAAACCTTGCAAAGCCTGCTGATGGCGCGCATTGACGACTTGTCACCTGAGGTACGGCGTGTGCTCCAGATGGCCGCGGTGATCGGGTCTGTCTTCTGGTCAGATGTTTTGCAGGATATGACCGGCGATGGGACTACGCTGAAAGGACATCTGACCGCACTGCAACGCGCGCAGTTGATCCACGAGCGCAGGCGCGTACCCAACTTAGGGACGGAGTACGTCTTCAAGTCGACCCTGATCCGCGATGTGGCATACGAGAGCATACTTAAGACGCAGAGGGTCGCTTACCACCGACAGGTAGCTGACCACCTCGCACAACTTTTCGGTGAGGAGATTCATTCGCAGCGCTGTTCTTTAGTGGCGTATCACTATCGTTGTGCACAGGAACGGGGGAGGGAATTATTTTATACTCGGTTTGCCGCTGAACAAGCGCAAGGGATCTATGCCAACACAGAGGCGATTCAACTCTACACTCGCGCCCTCGAACTGCTGGATGAGTTGGAACAGCAAGACCAGGCTCCACCGGGCGAGCTCCTGAAGGATTGGCGACTGGAGACACTAAGGGGACTGGGACAGATACATTTCGGGATTGGAGAGGTGGTAAAGGCAGAGGAATACTTCCGGGAGGCTATTGCCCTCGGTCGGGAGATGGAGTTAGAGCCTCATGCGTTGGTGCGGCTCTTTCACTGGTTGGGAGAGGTACTGTTCTGGCAGAATCGATATGATGAGCATATTCGTATCGGAGAGGAGGGGTTGAGGCTTTTAGGCGATGACACCGAATCGGTTGAAGCGGCCTTGATGAACCAGATAATCGCCATCGGTCACGATGTGGAGGGTAACAGGGAAAAGTTTCAGGAGTTCACTTATCGAACGGCGCAATTCATCCAAAGCTTGCCCTATTCGCAGGAACTTAGGCCAGCGTATGACCACATTGTCATCGCTCACCGAAACGATAAGAATATCGAGGAGGCCATGAAGTGGATCCAGGCTTTGGGGCGGAAAGCTGAACAACACCACGATTTGAGAGCATCGGGCGAGGTGCACTTTTACACGGCTGGTATCTTAAATGCAAGCGGCGACTTGCGCGGAGCCATCTCGCTGCTAGAACAAGCTTTGGATTTGTTCAGGCGAATAGGAGATGCCAAACATGAAAGTTGGTGCCTGCGGGAGATGGTGAATACTCACCTGGGGTTGGGTGACATCCAAAACGCCGAGAAGTATGCTTTTAAAGAACTCGAAACCACAGAAGCAGTGGGGAGTAAAGGTGAAATAGCAGCGGCATACTGGGATATGGGTGGGATTTACCTTTGTCAGGGTATTTGGGAAGAAGCGGTGGATGCTTTTAGGAAAGTCGTTCAGCTCATCCAAGAAATCGGGACCTGGAGCTGGAGATTAAAAGAGTTCGCAAACTATGCCATAGGGCGTGTGCACCTGGTCCGAGGGGACCAAGCGAAAGCTTTGAGGCGATTTAAAACCCTTATTCCGGTGGGACCAGAAATTTTAAGGACGAATCCTTATGGTTTCGCTCATTTACTGAATGGACTCGAACATGCATATAAGAGCCCCAAGGGATTTCACACTTTCAGTCATCGTTTCCGAGAGGAACACCCTGAAGTCAGTGACTCGCCATTTATCCAATGGTTCCTGGAACCCACTGATGTAGGGACGGTTCACGAACCACCGCGCTTACGTGAAGAATTTGCCGAATCACTTTCAGCCGATTGGGTCAAGGAGGATCCGTTTGGCGACTGTTCATTTGTGGTGGAGAACGGATTGGAAATCCATGCTGCAAACGGACGGGACCTGTGGCTCAATAACTTGAGCGCTCCGCGTATACTTTGTCCGGTTTTGGCTGTCACCAACCAAGTCGAAGGGGCGGACTTTGCCGTCCAAACCGTCTGCACCCCGGTCGGTGGAGAGAAACCCGCCATCGGTGGGATTCTGCTCTGGAGGGATAGGGAGAACTGGCTTCGTCTGGACCGAGGTACTCTTTGTGGCGGTGAAATATCCTTCAGGGGATGTCTGGGGAATAAGGACTTGGTGTTTGGGCGTGGGTGCTTGCCTCTCGACGGAGCCGGAGGTCCCGAGCCCACCGACGGTGCTCAGGACAAGTCCTCGGAGCGAGTATATCTACGTCTGGAGCGGCTTGGTCGCCGGGTGAACGCGCTGTGCAGCGCGGATGGTGAAGAGTGGTTCACCGTTGGGTATGTTGAGTTTCCTGATGATGGTCCGGTACGAGTCGGCTTGCATGCCATTGGCTTTATCGATCATCTGGTTTATTACGGTGCTTACCCTGATGGGACGGCTATTCGATTTGAGTCATTCCAATTGTGGGAGATGTAGATGGAGTGGCTACATCCATTGTTTCGCCTCTAAGGCTACCGGGGTTGATGTGTCTTTTATGTTCAGATTAAAAACTATGTTCAGCGGAGCGTTGGGTTGGCTGTTGCAAACTGATCGGCCGGTGCCAACGCGCAGTGATGGGGAACTTGCCGCCGAGGTGGAGCGCAACTATCGTTGGAATTTCGCCGTCAACCTACTGGATGGCGCCAGTTTCCGGTTTGGCATCAGTTTCGTCTCAGCCAGCACAATCATTCCCCTTTTTATCAGTAAGCTGACGACCGACACGCTGCCGATTGGCTTGGCGGCGGTCATCGCTTATGGAGGCTGGTCCTTACCCCAGCTCTTCACAGCATACGGTGTGGAGCGCCTGGCGCGGAAAAAACCGGTTGTGATCAACCTGGGTTTCTTTTTAGAGCGTCTGCCATTGTGGGTGTTTATCATCGCCGCGTTGATAGCCAAGCGTGCGCCAGCGTCGGCCCTGTCACTTTTTCTGGTGAGCTTTGCCTGGTCCAGCCTGGGTGCCGGAATGGTGGCTACAGCCTGGCAAGACTTATTCGCCCGTTGTTTTCCAGTGGACCGACGCGGCCGTTTTATGGGCACGACGATGTTTATCGGCACGGGTATTGGAGCGCTAGGAGCAGTCCTCAGCGCTTGGCTCTTGAAGACTTTTCCTTTCCCGACCAATTTCGCATACATCTTTGCCATTGCCGCCGCCAGCATCACCCTCAGTTGGATATTCCTCGCTCTGACACGCGAGCCGGTGCAACCAGCCAACGCGCACCAGCAGAGCAACCGCCAGTTTTGGGCCACGTTACCCGACATTCTCCGGAGTAACCATAATTTCCGCCGTTTTTTACTGGCGCGGTCGCTGCTGGCTTTGGGTGGTATGGGGGCGGGGTTCATCACTGTCGCAGCCGTACAACGCTGGCAGGTACCGGACAGTACGGTTGGTGCATACACGGCGGTGTTGTTGCTGGGCCAGACGGTGGGTAACTTAGCCTTTGGGTGGCTGGCCGATCGGTTTGGGCACAAGTTATCCCTGGAGCTGGGTGCACTGGCCTCCTTTCTGGCTTTTGTGTTGGCCTGGTTGGCGCCCTCGGCGGGATGGTATTATGCTGTGTTCGGCCTCTCGGGGATTGCCCTGGGCGCGATGTTTGTTTCTGGTATGCTGGTGATCATGGAATTCTGCGAACCGCAACGCCTGCCGACATACGCAGGTTTAACCCATACAGGCGTTGGGCTGGTCGGTATGGTTGCGCCACTAATAGGCGCCTGGTTGGCGCACATCAACTACAGTTGGCTCTTTGCCCTCAGCGCCGGTGTCAACCTGTGCGCGCTCGCGGCTATGCGCTGGTGGGTACAAGAACCGCGCTGGGCTAGAAGTAGTAAATTAATATCTCCTCCAGAAATCTTGGAAAGTTGACAAAAAAATCCACCGCTTTCACCTGAACCAGGCGACCCACGAGTTCGTTCCAGCGGACAATCGCCAGGGAACATTAAAGGTTGTTGAGGTGAGCAAAAACAAGTGAAGGAAGTGCAAATGGTACAACTGATCACAACCCTAGGACCGAAGAATGCCGATGAGTTGGGGATGATCCTGCCCCACGAACATGTATTCGTCGACCTGCGTACCTGGGATCAACCGGGGTATGCTCAAGCTGACCCCGCCGATGTAATCGAGTTAATGGGACCGGAGATAGCTAAGGCTCGAGCAGCAGGTGTAACCGCGATCGTCGAATGTAGCGCGGTTGGCGTAGGGCGACGTGCCGACCTTGACCGAGCCGTCTCCGAAGTGACCAATTTTCCCATAGTGGTCCCCACGGGCCTTTATCGCGAACCATGGATCCCTGATTGGGCACATGCTGCCGGCGAAGCAGAGTTGAGAGAGTGGATGACGGGCGAATTGCTGGGCGAAATTAAGGAAAGCGGCGTGCAAGCAGGATGGATCAAATTGAGCGCCGGCGACGAAGGGTTGACTGCTTGCGAGACCAAAGCCCTACGGGCGGCGGCGACCGCCGGCATAGATACCAATGCCGTTATCGGCAGCCACACAATCCGAGGGTGGGTGGTGCGCGAGCAACTCGACATCATCGAGGAAGCTGGCTACACACCGGACCGCTTCATCTGGATTCACACTCAGGCTGAACCAGACTTTGATCTACACCTGGAAATGTCCCGGCGTGGCGCCTGGATAGAGTATGATGCGATTGGCAGTGAACAATTTGAGGACAGCTTCTATATCGATTGCATCCTGCGCATCCTGGATGCTGACCTGGGTCATCTCCTGCTTCTCAGCCACGATCGGGGCACGTACGATCCGGCCCAACCCGGTGGTGGTGAACCGCGACCATACACTTACCTAAGTGAGGTATTTCTACCCAAACTGCGGGCAAACGGTGTTGGTGAGCCAACGATCCGCCAACTTACCCACCTCAACCCCTACCAGGCCTTCGCCCGCTAAAGATTGACCTGGAGGCAACTGCTCAAACACCAAATATGAGACACTTTAGGAGGGTGCTTTTATCTGAAGATCACCTTGCCAAGAGAGTTCTCTGTCAATAGGAAGCCCTTTGGAACGTGCATCGTACCCATTTGCATAACCGGTGAGTAGAGTCACATAAGGCGTACACATGAAACGGGTACCATTAGGCAACAGCGGAGTTGAAGTGAGTGTGTTTTGCCTGGGGGCGATGTACTTCGGCACGCGCACAGACGAGGAAATGTCATATCGGCTGCTGGATCAGTATACCGGGGCAGGTGGCTCGTTCATAGACACGGCCAACATCTACGCCTGGTGGATTTCGGGATTCAAGGGCGGTGAAAGCGAAACCCTTTTAGGGCACTGGCTGCGGTCACGCAACAATCGCGCCGAAATGTTCATCGCCACCAAGGTTGGCTTCCAATACAGCGATGCCGAACGTGGTTTGCGAGCACGCCAGATAGAAGCGGAGTGCGAGAAGAGCCTCACACGACTGGGCATCGAAACAATCGACCTGTATTATGCCCATGTTGATGACCGGCACACGCCAATGGAGGAAACCCTTAAGGCGTTCGACCGGCTGGTGCTAGCGGGTAAAGTGCGCTTTATTGGTGCCAGTAACTTTCTGGCATGGCGCCTAGAGGAATCCCGTTGGATCAGCCAGCAGAACGGTTGGACGGAGTATGTTGGCATCCAGCAGCGTTACACCTACCTGCGGCCAAAACCGGGGGCCACTTTCGATCCGCAAATCTCAGCCAATGAAGATCTGCTCGATTACTGTCGCAACCGAGACATAACCCTGTTGGCGTATTCACCTTTGTTGAGCGGCGCATACACTCGCTCCGACCGTCCCTTCTCGGAGCAATACCTCGGACCGGATGGCAAGGCTCGTCTGGCCACCTTGCGGTCGGTGGCATCCGAAACTGGAGCCACTCTCAATCAAGTCATACTAGCCTGGATGGCGCAAGGCGACCCCTTGGTAATCCCATTGGTGGCGGCCAGTACGCCGGAGCAAATGGCGGAAAACCTGGCTGCGCTGACAGTTGAACTGAACGCTGATCAGATGACTCGGTTAAATGATGCTGTCGCTTGATTTGACAAGTCGTATTCCTCATGAGGGAATTATTAAATGATCGAGAGACAACCATTCGGCTGTACGGGCCACATGAGCACCCGCACCATCTTCGGAGCGGCTGCCCTCAGCCGGGTGACCCAGGCCGAGGCCGACCGGACTTTGGATTTGTTGCTTGAATACGGCGTTAACCACATCGACACCGCAGTTATGTATGGCGATGCGGAAAAGCGAATCGGACCATGGATGGTGCGGCATCGCCGGCATTTCTTCCTGGCCACTAAGACAGAAGCCCGCACTTATCGGGGTGCCTGGGACGAACTTCGCAGTTCGTTGGAGAGGCTACGGGTGGATTCCGTAGATTTGTGGCAGATGCATATTCTGGTGGATCCGGAGGAATGGGAACTGGCGATGGGCCCGGATGGGGCACTGGAGGCTTTCATCGAAGCTCGTGATCAAGGACTGGCGCGTTTCCTGGGTGTGACCGGTCACGGAGTAACTGTCGCCGCGATGCATAAGCGTAGTTTGGAACGCTTCGACTTTGATGCAGTATTACTGCCTTACAACTATCCGATGATGCAAAACTCTCAATACGCGACCGATTTCGAGACTCTGATGAGGCTGTGCCTGGAGCGGAATATCGCGGTGCAAACCATCAAATCCCTTTCTCGTGGACCGTGGGACGATAAACCACAAACCCGCGCCACTTGGTACGAGCCGCTGGAGGATCAAGCTGATATTGACACGGTAGTGCATTGGGTGTTGGGCAGGTCGGGGATCTTCTTGAACACAGTAGGTGATATTCATTTGCTGCCCAAAGTATTGGATGCCGCCAGTCGTTACCAAACAACCCCAACCGCAGAGGATATGGAAGAGAGAGTGAAAGAGCTAGGAATGACGCCATTGTTCGTCTAAGAGCTTATATGAAAGGGTGTTATTCTAGCGAGGCTTCGCAGGAGGATCCTCATATTCCGGACCAACGCATAGATTTTCGACTGGTGTATACTCTCCGGACCCTCAAGGGGAGGTATCATGGATTATCGATATCTCGGTGAGACCGGTTTGAAGGTGAGCGAACTTTGTTTGGGGGCGATGACTTTCGGCCGTGAAATCGACGAAGAAGTCAGTTGCCAGATAATGGATCGCTTCATCGATGAGGGCGGCAACTTCATTGATACTGCCGATGTCTATTCACGCGGCGTATCAGAAGAAATTATCGGTCGTTGGATGAAGAATAAACATCGGGACGATATCATTATCGCCACCAAGGTGCGTTTCCCTATGGGTGAGGGTGCCAACGACGTGGGTCTCAGTCGGAAACACATCCTGGGCGGCGTGGAGGCCAGCCTGTGTCGTTTGGGCACGGACTACATCGATCTGTATCAGGTTCACGGTTGGGACAGCGGCACGCCGTTGCAGGAGACCCTGAGCACACTGGACAACTTGGTGCGATCAGGCAAGGTCCGCTATATTGGCGCCAGCAACTTCAGCGGCTGGCAGTTACAGAAGGCGATTGACATGAGCCGGCATATGGGCGGGGAGAAGTTCTCCTGTTTGCAGCCTCTGTACAATCTTCTCGATCGCTCAACGGAGTGGGAACTACTACCGGTTTGTCGGAACGAGGGACTGGGCGTGATTCCCTGGAGCCCGCTGCGTGGCGGTTGGTTGAGCGGCAAATATCGACGGGGTATGACCGCGCCGCCAGAAGGAAGCCGGGTGGAAACGGCGGGGAAATTAGGCTGGAGCGAATCCTGGGACGCTTACGACAATGAGCGCACCTGGAGCGTGCTGGATGCGCTCTTTGCTGTGGCCAAAGAGACCGGAAAAACACCTGCTCAGGTAGCCCTCAACTGGCTGCTGCATCGACCCGGCGTCACAGCCCCCATTATTGGGGTCCGTAAACTTGAGCACCTTGAGGACAATCTAGGCGCCACTGGTTGGACACTAAGCGAGGGGCAGATAGATCAGCTCAAACAGGCCAGCGAACAGATGCGACCCTATCCTTATGACATGGCTGGCAGAGTATAACGAGATATGAAAGTAATCTACGCGTTCATACGTACCGCTTTCCACAATGCTTTCATCTACCGGATCGATTTCTGGGTCAGGCTGATATCTATTTTCATAATGATGTACGCCAGCTACTCTCTCTGGACCATCCTTTACCGGCAGGTCCCAGATGCTTTCGGGATGGACCTGGAAACAATGACCACCTACGGAGTACTTGGTATGATGCTTGTCTCCTTCGTGGACGCAGCCTCCGATGTCTCATACTACATAGCTGAGCAGGTGCGTTTGGGTACATTAGAGCTCGATCTTATGAAGCCGCTTGACTTCATCATTCACATGTTCTACATAAACCTGGGAGAATTCGTTTTGCTGCTGGTGACGAATGGGCTGCCCGGTTTGCTCTTCGCTTATCTCTTCCTGGATTTCAACCCCCCCGTAAGCCTGCAGGCAGGATTGGCATTCCTGCTCAGCCTCTTCCTGGGCTACGTGGTCTTCTTTGGGATAAGCTTCCTTATGGGGATGCTTTCTATCGTCACCCTCGACATCCGCAGCTACTCCTGGGTGTTCTGGTCGGTGGTTCAGTTTGCGTCGGGTCAACTGGTCCCGATCTGGATGTTCCCTCCAGCCTTTGCCGCTGTGGTACTGGCTCTTCCTTTCAAGGATATCTATTTTGCGCCAATGTCTATTTACGTTGGCGCGCAGCAGGGAAGTCTCGCTGAAATACTGCTCTCTCAGGTTATGTGGGCGGTAGGTTTAATTCTCGCTTCCTGGTTAGTCTGGCAGCGCGTTCAGCGGCGGATCCAGGTACAAGGCGGATAGACGATGAAAGCTGTGAGGGCTCTACAGTTTCGCCTCAGGCGTGGGGTTTGGTATGAACTACGCCTTTATTTCAAATTTATTGGGATCGCGATCAGGTCGCGCATGCAGTACCGCGCCGATTTTTTGTTTGGGGTCGTCGGCGTGTTGGTTCTCAACTTCGTAAACCTCTCCCTGATCTGGATAATGGTGGCTCGCTTCCGCGCCTTAGCCGGATGGCAGTACTGGGAGATCGTCATGCTTTACGGCACGTTCTTGCTGAGTCACAGTGTCTATGCAGTCTTCTTCTGGCACCTTAGTAGGTTGGAAGATGATATCCTCCACGGACGCTTTGACCAGTACTTGGTCCGCCCGTGCAGCCCGTTGATGCAGTTTTTGGGGCGAGAAGTCAACTATATGGGAGTGGCTGACGTGGTGTTTGCCACTAGCGCTCTTATCCTTGCGTACCACAATCTCGGGCTTGATTGGTCCGCCGGGCAGTGGGCTTTTTTTGCATTGGCGATCTTGTCCGGCACGGTGATCGAAACCTGCATTGTCTGGATCATCGGAGCGCTGGCTTTTTGGACGGGGCGTTCACGGGCGATCTTCTTTGTTTTTTTGCGCTTTCAGATCCTTAGCCAGCAGTATCCCATCGATATCTTTGGGATGTGGTTTCGCATTTTCATCACCGGCTTTATACCGATTGCGTTTATGAACTACTACCCACTCACAATATTGCTTGATAAACCCAATGCGTTGGGCGTCTATGGGATGGGCTTTCTTTCGCCCATTGTGGCCATTCTTCTTCTGGCGCTTGGAGCTTTGATCTGGCGGCGAGGGTTGGCAGGATACACTAGTTCGGGCAACTGAGATTTTGATGGATAATTGGATAGCCAAATGGCGATTATTCAAGTACGAGAACTGAGCAAGAGTTTCAAGGTGTCCGTCAGCAAGACGGGGCGTCTGGCGGCCTTGCGTAACCTTTTTTCTTTCGAACATACGCTGAAGGTGGCTGTTGACCGGGTTTCATTTGACATCGAGAAAGGCGATATGATGGGCTATGTTGGCCCGAATGGAGCAGGCAAGTCCACGACCATCAAGATGTTGACCGGTATCCTCGTGCCCAGCGCAGGCGAGGTGGTGGTCGATGGTTTGGTGCCACACCGCGACCGGGTGCGGCTCGCCCGCCGCATCGGCGTAGTGTTCGGTCAGAAGTCGCAACTCTGGTGGGACGTGCCCGTAATCGAGAGCTTACGGTTGTTGAAAGAGATCTATAAGATACCGACTAGTACTTACCAAGCCAATCTGGAACTGTTTCACGACCTGCTTGACTTGCACGAGTTCCAGGACACACCGGTACGCCAGCTAAGCCTGGGGCAACGGATGCGCTCCGATCTGGTCGCTGCGCTACTCCACAACCCTGACATTCTATTCCTCGACGAACCGACTATCGGTGTGGACATTGTGGCTAAGGATCGTTTTCGTTCCTTCATCCGGCAGCTAAACCGTGAGCGCCAGGTCACTGTCTTGCTGACCACCCACGACTTGTCGGACATTGAGAAAGTCTGCGAGCGCATGATGATCATCGACAACGGCCGCATCATTTTCAATGGCAGTATTGCAGGCATAAAGGAACGATTCACACCTTACCGGGTGCTCGTCGTAGACTTCGCCGACGGTGTTTCCGAGGTTAAGATCGCTCGAGCGGAACTGATGGAACGCGAAGGTCAGCGGGCTCGTTTTCAGTTCAACCGTCAGCATGTTTCCGCGTCCGAACTCATCACCGAGTTGGCTCAGCAACACCGGGTAAGGGATATCAGTGTCGAAGAACCCGAGATTGAGGAGGTCGTTCGTAAAATCTATGAGCGTTCTGCCACGGACGAGAGTTTGACCATATAGTCATTGCTGTGGACCACGAATTCTTCCACTAAACCCTGCTTCGGCAATTGGTCACTTGGGATCATGTCACCTCAGACGTGAACCGACCCTCAGCGTAATAAAAACAGTGATCAAAATGCCTTCTTTCTGCGTATAACAAGATGAAGAACGCGACATCACGCTGGATACTTATTTATGCCTGACATTGAGGCGTTGATACAGCGCTGGCGGAAAGGCGATGAACGGTCTGCCGAGACTTTGTATAACCATTTCCGGGATTCGACTTTCCGATTGGCTTATGGCTTGTTGGGCGACCCGTCCGATGCAGAAGAGGCGGCTCAAGACGCCCTTACATACGCCCTGGTCAACATTCACCGCTATGACCACCGACGGGCCAGCTTCTCCACTTGGCTGCACACCATCGCCGTCTGCCGGTGCCGAGATCGTTATCGTCGTAATCGCCTGAAGAAATTTTCCTTGACTGCCTGGATAGGAGGGGATGTGGGTCTTCCCGACCCACACCCGGGGCCAGAGCATCACGCCATCCATGCAGAAACAAGTAGCCAGGTCTGGAGGGCAGTACAGGGTTTGAGCTTGCCGCTACGGGAAGCGATCCTGCTCCGCTATTGGTCCGGTCATACTTTCCGAGAGATGGCTGACATTCTGGGTTGTCCTGTTCCCACAGCCCAGTCGCGGGTACGGTTGGCGTATCAGCGTTTACGGGCAACCCTTGCTCCGACCGAACTTGTCCATTTAGAAGAAGAGGAATCGCGATGAACAGTCACCTGAGCGATGAAGAACTCATCGGCAACATCCATCGTACCTTGACCGACGCTCAACGGGAAGCGATGGACCGACACCTGACGGCTTGTCCACACTGCCGCGCCCGACTGGCCGATCAAGAAGCCCTGCAACAGCGCATCCGGAACAGCCTGCTGGCTGACTTGAGGGCGGTCCAGCCATCACCGGGTATGAGGTTCGCGGCGATTGCGTCCCAAGTACATGGCGATAAGCATGCGGCTTTGTTGAGGCTATCCCGCCGGCTTTTCCCTGTTGCAGTGGCACTGACTGCGCTCATCGGCTTGGGGATCTCGCTGATGGACCTGCCTGAAAGTATCGTCCGGTTGTACGCCAATCCCAAGCCAACATCGGCAAGTTCCATATCGGCGCTGGCATGTGTCTTCTTTGCAGTTGCGGCCGTCGGTAACTACCGCGAGAGTCGATTCATACAACTACGGTCGGGTCTATTTAGCGGGTTAGCTTTTATCTTGTGGGCGGGTACAGCTGTCGTGGGTCTTCAGGTCATTGTCGTCGTGCGGGATATCCTTTTCTGGATCGTGGCTTACGTTTCGAATAATGCGCAAATTGGTTTAGTCTTGAGTAGTTGGGCGTTGATCCCCCTGAGTCTTGTGTGGATCGCGGTGGTCATCGGTGGTGGAGAGTATCATTATAAGAGGTTAGGACAGCGTAGTTCCTGGCAGCTTTTTGGATGGACCATCTTGGGTGAGTTTTGCATCCTGGTACTGTCTAATTTTATATGATTGGCTTCACAAGGAGAGGTTTGATGAAGCGATTGATCGCGGCTCTCGAGTCTTACTTCGAAGATGGGGCAAAGATCATGCTCTTCATGTTTCTATCTTTGGCTGCCGTGATCTTTATTGTCCGTGGGGCAATGGCCATTCCTCACCGATATCCTCTCGATTATGGCGAAGCGCCGCTGGTTGATCAAGCCATGCACTTGGCGGCAGGGCAGAATATCTATCGGCCAGACCTAACGTCACCACCGTACACGATCTCCAACTATCCTCCACTATTTGCGCTTCTTCTGGCCCCTTTGGTCAAGACGTTTGGGCCGGCTTTTCAGGCTGGACGAGTCATTTCGTTATTGAGCACCTTGTCATCGGCGGTATTTATCGGACAAATTATCTATACCCTAATAAAAGACCGCGTTGCCGCGATCATAACCAGTATGCTTTTTTTAGCGATCCCCTACGTGGTCGGTTGGTCTCCTCTTTTGCGGGTGGATATGCTCGCGCTGGCCTTCAGCACAGCTGGAATGTATGTGGTGGTACGTTGGACCAGCACCCGACTTGGCCTTGTCATCGGTGGGCTCTTACTGGTTGCAGCGATCTACACCCGCCAATCTTTTGCGCTGGCTGCTCCCCTTGGAACTTTCGTTTGGCTGTGGATGCAAAACAAGCGTCGGGCAATAGGGTTTGCGGCTTGGGTTGGCGGTGTGTCATTAGCTCTTTTTTTCATCTTGAACACGCTCACCCGTGGAGGTTTCTACTTCAACATTATTACAGCCAACATCAACGAATACGACCTTGAACGGCTTGAATGGTGGCTGAGCAGGCTTCTGGACGCGGCTCCCATAATGCTCGTGTTGGGCGGTGCCTTCCTATTTCTCGGTTTTAGCCAAATGCGTTCCCCTGTGCCTGGCCGCAGGACAGGCTGGTCGCTTCTGTCCTCGTATCTAATCGGGGCCAGCCTGTCAGCCTTGACCATTGGCAAGATAGGATCGAACGAAAATTATCTACTCGAATTCTCTGCTGCTCTTAGTTTGACGGCAGGAGCGGTCATCGGTTGGAGCCGTGAGCGTCGCTGGCAGCGTGCGGTATTACTCGTTCTATTGGCGTTGCAAACAGGTCAGTTTATGCAAACTACGCTGGTTGACGAGGTCGAAGGCGCAAAGTGGCGCCTCAAACCTATGAAACAGCTAAGTGATTTAGAGTGGATCGTTGAAACTGCAGATGGCCCGGTTCTAGGCGACGAGTTCATGGGGATGATTACTCTGCAGGATCGACCGCTGTACATTCAACCCTTTGAGGTTACACAACTGGCCAATGCGGGTTTGTGGGATCAACGCCCCCTACTTGAGAGCATCCGTAATCAGGATTTTCCGGTCATTCTCATTCACCATTTCATGGAGTGGCCGGTATACAAAGAACGCTGGACCCAGGAAATGCTATCAGCCATCATGCAGAACTACGCGCCCACCGACTTTATTGCCGAGACTATTGTCTATCAACCGACCGAGGTTGGGATGGGCGGCATCACAATATTAGAGGTCTGCCCTGGCGCCCCTTGGCGTTTGCCCACCAGTGGCACCCTGGGGATGTGGTGGATTACTTATCAGCTTGCTTTTATGGGTGAAGGCTATGAGAACCGCGTGCCGGTGTATGCCGTAGCCAACGGCTTACTAATGCGTCGTCCGGATTGGAATAACGCCGTGGCGATCCATCACGACGACCCTGTGCGCCAAGGCGAAAAGGTATGGTCGTTTTATGGTGGAATGGCCGACAGCATGGATGAACAGTCTTTCGTGGTTTCTGATTTTCCACCGGGCAGCGTCGGTGTCCCAGTAAACGCGGGGCAGTTGCTCGGCTACCAAGGGATGTGGAGTGGGGAACAAGGTGCGCCCATTTGGGTGCATCTGCACTTTGCCGTGGTGGCGGCGTTGGAGGATGGATCTTTTCCCGACGAGATCGTGTCGTTGGTGGCAGAGGGTGAACCGGACAAAACCGAACCACAGTTTGCACTTGATCCCTCACCGTATTTGGGCACCATCCGAAGCCAAATCATGGGGATCCCCACTTGGCTGCCGTTGCGTTGTCTGGAGGACATACCTTGAACAGCGAACGATGAAGTATGGGAGCAGGAGAGCAGGGGGGCAAGGCGGAATTGGGAGGTTTTGGAAATGTTGGAAGAAGAGGGCTGGCAACCTAGAAAGGCTGTGTTAGGGCTGTTCGTTTTCGCTTTGTGGTTGGGCACAGCCGTTGTTGGTTTCCTGGAAATCAACACCGTTCTGACGATGGCGACTCGGGTCTATACCCAATTCTGGGGCGATTATGGATTTTACGGCAGCGATTATTATGCAGGTGTAGCATTGCGTCAATTCCTGGTGTTACCGCTGGCCCTCTTGTGGATTGCGGCCGTAATCGGTTGTGGTGAGTATCATTACCGGAGATTTGGCCAGCCTCGATCGTGGAGATTATTTGGCTGGGTCATCGCGGTCGAGTTGTCAATACTCGTCCTGGCGCTTTTTATTTGACCGGAGATATTAGATAATCCTTTCGTAAAGTGTCGTTGAGTGGAAGCAAAAGAGGTGAAAGAAGTCAACGTAAATATGAGAATAGAATGGATGCCAGCGTTTTTCTAGGGCCCCTTATGATATGTGGCCTACTTGGATTTATGTTGGCGGTGGGAATCGTATTCTCATACCTGTGGCTCATGCACCTCGATGCTGAGACGAGAAGGTGTCCCGAATGTCTCAAGAAGGGGGCGGGGGGTATTCTCGAAACCGAGTTGATTGATTCGAGGAGCTATATCGACTCGAGCGTAACGGGGAGCCTGTCCCGTAAATATAAGAATCGACTGCAACCGGTTCGGATTGAAGAAAATAAATACAAGGTCCATTATGAGTGCGAGCATTGTGGTCATCAATGGACAGGCGTCGCAGTAGAAAAGGAATATAACTCTAGTTAATGATGCTGTTGCTGGGGATAATCTAAGAATCTCATCACAAGCGTAAGACCGAAGCCGACCGAACCGCCTGCCAGCGAGCACACCAGGTCAAACGTTGCCCTGTTCAAGAATCCGCTCTTTATGGGCCGCTACCCGGAGATGCTATTCGACTTATGGAAAAGGAACTTTAATGACCCAACCATCACTGTCTCATGATCTTCACTGGTGGCAGCGCGGTGTAGTCTATCAAATCTACCCCCGCAGCTTTAAAGACAATACCGGGAATGGTGTCGGTGACTTACAAGGCGTTATCGAGAAACTCGATTACCTGAACGACGGCTCCACCGATCCCACCTCAAACGACATCCCAAAATCGCTTGGGATTGACGCCATATGGCTAAGTCCATTCTATCCTTCCCCGATGGCAGACTTCGGCTACGATGTGGCAGACTATTGCAACATTCACCCGCTTTTCGGCAGCTTGGACACCTTCGATCTGCTTGTGACCGAAGCTCATCGTAGGGGGATTAAAATCATCATCGATTACGTCCCCAACCATAGCTCCGACCAACATCCATGGTTTATTGAATCTCGCAGCAGCCGGGATAACCCTAAGCGTACGTGGTACATCTGGCGTGATCCAAAACCGGAGGGTGGACTACCTAACAACTGGGGCAGCGTGTTTGGAGGTCCTGCATGGACTTGGGATGAGACGACCGGTCAATATTACTTTCACCAATTCCTGAAGGAACAACCCGATCTCAACTGGCGGAATTCGGAAGTTCGCCAGGCAATGTTGGATGTGCTCCGATTCTGGTTGGATCGGGGAGTGGATGGTTTCCGGATGGATGTTATCGGTATGATCATCAAAGATACCAAATTGCGCGATAACCCGACGAATCCAGATGCCAGCCCAGATTTACACCCAGATGATATCTTCGGTCGTCACTTGCACCTGTATAACGAAGACCAGGACGAAGTCCACGAAGTCATCCGAATTTTTCGTCGGCTGCTTGATGAATACGGGAATCGCTGCGCCATTGGTGAACTATGGTGCGATCTCCCCCGATGGGTCAAGTACTACGGAGAAAATGGAGACGGTCTACATTTGCCCTTCAACTTTCGTCTGTTGAGCCTGCCCTGGAACGCAGAGGCTATCCGCCAGTCGGTTGAGCAAATGGAAGCAGCACTACCGACTTTCGCCTGGCCCAACTATGTGCTGGGCAGTCATGATGCGCAACGATTAGCGACTCGCATCGGTTCGAAGCAAGCGCGTGTTGCCGCCATGTTGCTGCTTACCCTGCGAGGCACCCCCACTCTTTACTATGGCGACGAACTGGGCATGGAGAACGGTGTCATACCTATTGAGAAAATGCAAGACCCTCAGGGTCTCCACTTCGGACCGGATCGGAACCGAGACGTGTGTCGAACTCCAATGCAATGGACTGATGGACCATCGGCCGGTTTTTCAACCACCGATAGCAGCACCAGTGAGCCTGTCGAACCATGGCTGCCGGTCTCGGCTGACTTCGAGAGTCGCAATGTTGACGCGCAGAGCGCGGAGCCAACCTCGATGTTGAACCTCTACCGCCGGTTGTTATGGTATCGAAGAGCAACACCAACGCTCCAGGCCGGTCGTTATATGTCTGTAGACGCTGGAGGGGATGACTGTTTTGTCTACCTTCGGGAACATCCGACTGGGAAGTGCTTGATGGCTCTCAACTTCACCGACCAATCACGCACCCTCTCCATTCCGAACATGCAGAATGGATCTTTGGTGATCTCTACCTACCTGGATCGAACCGAAACTGTCTCAAATTCAACCCTTTCTCTTCGCCCAAATGAGGGCGTAATAATAAGAATCGAATAATGAGCGTACCAATCCTACGAAATCAAGTTCTTATCCGCCCTGCCGATCTACAACCCTTAGACCCCGGTTTCGAGATTATTGGAACCTTTAACCCCGCGGCGACCCGTGTGGACGACGATATCCTCCTATTGGTGCGCGTGTCAGAGCGGCCTAATGTTCAAGATGCAGATCAGCCAACTTCACCACGTGCCACCTGGCAATCTGGTAAATTAGAGTGGGTATTGGACACCTTCGATAAAACTGGTGTTGATACTCGTGATATACGCCTCTTTCGATTGCCCAACGGACGAGTGCGTCTACGCTTCATCTCACACTTGCGGTTGGTCCGTCTAAGTGCCGATGGAACACAAATCAAAGAGGTATTGATCCCACCAGACCTATTGCCCCGTGAACCGTGGGAGGAATTGGGTCTTGAAGACCCTCGCATCACCAAAATCGGCGACACCTACTATATTACATATGTCGCCATCAGCCGCCAGATGGGTATCGCAACCGCGTTGATGACCACCCATGACTTCCAAAACTTTGAACGGCATGGCGTAATATTCCCCACTGAGAATAAGGATGTGGTGTTTCTCCCACAGAAGTGGAACGAACACTTTGTCGCTTATCATCGACCGATCTCCGATCAATGGATTGACGCCCCTTCCATTGAAACTGCTCTCTCACCCGACGGTATTTTCTGGGGACAACACAAGTTCCTCTTCGGTCCTCGACCAGGAGAATGGGACTCGGTCAAAGTAGGAGCTGGACCGCCACCAGTGTATTTGCCGCAGGGTTGGCTGCTCATCTATCACGGAGTAGCCCCGGCGACAAGGGAGAGCCCGGCAGGGCACTACTGCGTTGGTGCGGCCTTGCTGGAGCGTGAGGATCCTACGTGTCTCCTGGCTCGTTCAAAACAACCATTACTTTCCCCTGAGAGATCTTACGAGCGGAGAGGCTTCGTCCCCAACATCATATTTCCCACTGGGGCACTTCTCAGCGAAGACAATGAAAACTTATTGTTGTTTTCCGGTGCGGCGGATGAAGTAGTCTCCCTAATCAGCCTTCCTGTTCAATCTATACTTGAACATCTGAGCATAGAATAACCACATGGAACTCAAACGGCATCCATCCAACCCCATTCTTCTCCCAGATCCCACTTCGGATTGGGAATCTTACAACGTCTTCAACCCAGCTGTGATTCACCACAACGAACTTTTTCACATGTTCTACCGGGCCCAAGGACTGGACTGGGTCAGTAGGATCGGTTACGCGATCAGCGAAGATGGACTCAAATGGAATCGGCTCCGCCGGCCCATCCTTGAACCGGCAAAAGCTGAGGAGGCGCGAGGAATTGAGGATCCGCGTGTGACTGAACTCAATGGTGTATTCTACATGGCCTATACTGCCTATTATGGCCAAGGGCCGGGTGATTACCTAACCACACCGATGTTCGCCCGAAGCACCAATCTCCTGGTATGGGATCGGATCGGTCCGTTGGTTCGCGGTGAAGACAATAAAGATCACTTTTTGCTGCCGGAAAAGATTAAAGACAACTTTGTCGCCTTCCATCGCCGCGGTGACAGTATTTGGCTGGCCGAATCAGATGACATGGCTCATTGGCCTGAAGCAAAAATGCGATTGATAATGTCACCCAGGCAGAACAACGGGTGGGACAGTAAGCGCATTGGGGGAAATGGTCCTCCCATTCCAACCGAGCACGGATGGCTTTTCTTCTACCATGGTTACGATGATGACTACACTTATCGAATTGGTGTGTGTCTCTTAGATCTAGAAGATCCAGGTCAGATTACTAACCGCCCCAAGGAATCGATCTTCGAACCAAAGGAGATATGGGAATTACGCGGAGATGTTTCAAGGGTCGTATTCTCCTGTGCCAATCTGGTTGTGGGGGATCAGGTATACGTCTATTATGGTGCGGCCGATCACGTTATCGGTCTGGCGACGTGTGAGCTTAGTGAGTTGTTAGTTTTTCTCGGTGAGTGATAAATCGCATATTTATTGTCGCACAGAAGTAACGCTCCCCCATCGTGTATAAATCTGAATAACGCAGGAAAACGTTCAAGGAAATTCGGCGTCGGTGGGAACTGAGGAAGTTGGTCGCCCAATCATGTCGACAGGTTATAATCCTAGCAAGATGATGCTTAGTTTAGATTGATGAATTTTGCCTTACTTATCCCCGGTTATAAAGCTTGAACCTTCTTCGATGAACCAATCCTCTTCTGTATTACCGAAAACAATGTTGTCGACCCTGGTAATAAAAGAGTAGCCGGCGTTCTCTTCAGCAATTGGAGAAAATCCTCTTGTCAAGGAGGATTCTAGATACTTCATCACCGACACCCCGACAACATTCCGGGTTACGATATTTCCCTCCAGTGTAATTTCGCGGGAATTCTTGATATCGATTCCATTACCCTGGTTATCCACGATGACGTTCCCCCGCACGATCACCCCGCTGGAGTCCTCAATCTTGATCCCATGCTTCCATCCCGGTGAATAGGGCTCTGGCTGATCCCCGGGAGGTGGGTAAATGGATATCAACTGTCCACCTTCGTCCATAATTTCATCAGTCATCAGTCCGTTGCTATCGATGTAGTTATCCTCAAGGATCAGGTTGGCGTTCCAACTGTTATACTCGACGTTAATCCCCGCCCAACCAGTTCCGGTGACTCGATTGTTGTACACCCTGCTGATTTGATCTGAACCTCTGAAATCCTCAAAATTTATGGCGTCTTCAATATTTCTATCGAAGATGTTGTTGTAGATATTGACCTGTACTGTCGGATCGGCTGCGCGATTCATGATCAGCATCGCGTGAGGGAAGTTGAAGAGAAACACATTACCATAAACGTCGGCACTGGTACCGCCAAGGACAAGGGCGTTATGTTGGTTGTTGGATTCGAAGATGTTATCCCGGATTTCTGTATCCGAACATTCCGAGATCACTACACCTATAGAATTATTCTTGATTTGGTTATGACCAATCAGGATTTGCTCGCTGGCGTGGATGTTGATGGTTGGCTCCTCCCAGACGTAGAAGTCCCTGATGACGCTGTTTGAAATCTTAATATTCTGGGATTCCTCTATATACATCCTGGAGTTTATGAACATGCTATCGGTGATCGTTATTCCGTTTTCTCTCCAAACCTCAAGTATGCAGTTCTGGAACAGAGCTCCTCGAATATCTTCAGTCACTTGAATTCTTTGGTTGGAGAAAGTTTGGTTCAGCACAGGTAATGTAACAAGCTCTGGCGGTGAAAGGCGAAGTGGAGGTGGAATTTCTGCTTTGGGTGTTGCGGTCGGCGATGGGTCACATCCACCGATTAATATTGCTCCTAAGATGGCAAGGATAGCAATCCTTGTCTTCATCAGAGTCCTCCGATCAATGCAGTTGACAACCAATGAAGATATCGATGTTGTGCCATGGATTGATAGAGCACAGTTTTCGCTTTGATTATATTTAGAAGTTCTCATCCCGGCTATGAAGAAATGGATCAATCACCTCCTCGCCAGATGCCGGCTCGGATGGGTGAATGACGATCCATCCAGGATTGGGGGGATCAATAAGTGTTTCTCAGTTACACAGTGTGTCGCGATTCTCCTATAATCGCTTATGGAGATTTAGCTTGGAATCCACCAGGTGTTCCGGTAATATCCACAACGTTGGTATAACGTGAAAGGCGAAGCGGTCGAGGAAAATTTCTTGCCTACGACATAGGGACTAGTGGGGATAAGGCTGCCTTACTCACGGTGGATGGTCGTGTCCTGGCGACCGGCTACGAGCGTTATCCCACTCGTTACCTGCAGCCGCTAGGGGCTGAGCAGGATCCAGAGGAAATGTGGCGGGCAGTTGGAGTAGCCGCACGGACTGCGCTTGAAGCGAGTTGGGTTCAGCCAAAGGAGATCATTGAGGAATCCAAGGATACACCCTGGGGTGGTCGCATAGCTGTCTTTTCAGAACCGGATGGAAATGCATTACAATTGACTCAAATTAATTGGGGTAAATATTTTTTCCGCCAGTGCATCTCGGTAAGATCATCATTGCCTAGTATTGTATTGGCTAAAAATCGAATAGTCATTGAGAAAGCTCTACTGTTCGCGGGAGGTTTCTGCAATGACCCACCCCGTTATTATGCATAGAGTAAAGCCTAAGGTTTTCGCATGAAACTGATCAACTCGAGATGGTTTTGTGGTTCGAGACTTAGCTCTTTTAAATCCTCAAAAAAAGCAACGGAAATGGAGGAAGACCGAACCAACTCCCACATCTGGTCTCTATTCAAGTTTTCTTCCATTAATTTTCAGATCGCGGTTTTAGTAGTTGCCGCGCTCATCCTACGCCTACTGTGGATTGCCTATACAGACTATACCCATGAAGATGCATTCATCACATTTCGCTATGCTCGACAGCTCGTTGAGGGAAATGGTTTCGTCTACAACATTGGTGAGCATGTCTACGGAACGACAACGCCACTCTTCACTCTTCTGTTAGCCGGTTGGCTATCAATCCCTGGGAGCGAAGTTGTGATGGGGGCTCGAATATTGGACATGGCGGCTACACTTGGGGCTTTCATTTTCACCGTGCTGACTCTCCGTCGGCTCGGATGCTCCCATCCACAGCAGGTTCTTGTTCTGTCTTTATTTGCATTCTCATCTAGGTTTTGGGCAATAGACACTGGTGGTATGGAAACGCCGGTTGTTATTTTTCTTATGTCGGCTTCCTGGTACACAATTGTGAGCAAGAGGATGAGCTGGACAGGCGTATTGGCCGGATTGCTGCTCTGGACGAGGGTAGATCTCATCCTATGGCCGATAACTTTGGCAATTATTGAATGGACTTCCAAGCCGAAGAATGCCATTCATATCGTAGTGGTCACTGCTCTTACATATCTACCTTGGATTATTTTTGCAACGTTATACTTCGGTTCCCCTGTTCCTCACACCATCTTTGCAAAATGGGTTGCGTACGCTCAGCCTGATCGCCAGCCTCTTACCACTCATATGTGGACGCTTTTCAAATGGCTTACCCCCCTCCATATACCAGATCAATTACAAATCGTTAAGTATTTATGGCTCCTCGCTGTTTCATGTGGGTAAGTTGTACTTAAGCTGTCCGGCGATGAGATAAGCCATGGTTATGAGATTACGGTTAGTTCGATATCCACGTGCACGTGCTTTGGCAGCCTGGATGAGACTG
>Ga0209986_10000695_pt1 | contig 33121 bp, 30 predicted proteins | sample BlataG_FD_183168 | JGI IMG/M metagenome (GOLD analysis project Ga0209986, IMG submission 183168) | Deep subsurface microbial communities from Black Sea to uncover new lineages of life (NeLLi) - Black_00105 metaG (SPAdes) (version 2) | ecosystem: Environmental > Aquatic > Marine > Oceanic >...
TATTAACTATTAACTATTAACTATTAACTATTAACTGTTTTATTGCTGTATGAAACCGTTCAGATTTTTGAATTTTGGGTTTCAGGTTTCAGGTTTCAGGTAAGCTCTCCACCTCATGTTGAGATGGGCCTGGGGAATTTCTAATTTATTACTATTCATTATTAACTATTACTGTTTTATTGCTGTATGAAACCATTTCAGGTTTCATCTCCCACCGAAAAATGGTTCTGGAACCCCAGATGAGGGAATAATATATTTTTGGAGTCATTATCTAATAAGTTATTTGCTGTTTCAAACATTGGCGTGTTTGAATTATTTACATTATCCGAAAGAGTTCATTTTATTTTGCCCTTCATTATACATGTATATTATTTTTTTTTAAATTTTATTTGTAATCAACATATTCGATTCTGTCATACCTAGGATCTGAAATGGATTTAAGAACCATACTTAAAGGATCTACATCTTCACCATCAACGATAAGTTTCATCAAATCTGCACTGTATCCACTCATAAGACAAGTATTCGGCTGGCTGGCCGATGTGGGAAAGTCTATAGTTCGAGAAGCCACATTCCAGTACAAAATGCTAGGAAACTTACGATCCGCTTTGCTAAACTTATCTAGGGCAGCTTCGAAATGTGTCTTGCTCGAGTCGTCAGTCATTTGATCCCATTGCCCGTCCGTGATAACCAAAAGTTTAGTAATTTCTTCTTCTTCGGGAACATCCCATAAATCGTAAGCATCCAATATACATTCAAAAACGGCTTGGAAATTAGTATTGGCCACTTCGTTTGCTTTAAAGATAGCCAAACATTGGTTGAATAAACTCGATTCTGGTATTTTCACAAATCGGGCTATCCTAGAAAAGGGAATGAACTTGTTATGAAATTTACCCTTACAAAGATGAGCTGCTGTAAGAGTAAGAGCCACACCCACATTAATAGGAGAACCGCCTTCACGACCAAACATAGAACCTGATACATCAAGAACTACCAACACATTGTCTTTCCATTCCACTGATTTTTCAATGTATCTTTTGTAAGCCACCCACTGCGCTTCTACTGCTTCTACTGCTTCTGCATCATTACGAGTAAAACCATTCCAAGTATACTGAGAAACAATGTCGTTAGGCATCAATTGTGAAACATTCATTTTCGTCTCGCCTGTCTGCACGTTTTGCAGATATTCGGACCACCGTAAGGCACAATGTTTAGAAAAGCTTTTCTTGTATCTGTGCATGGCTACACTAGATACATTTTCAAACACGATAGATTCCCATTCGCGTCCACACATCAGTTGTTCTACCACATTGAGTGCGGCACGAACAATCCCACAACGATGTCGATATTCCTTCTTTGAAATTTTCATCCGTTTACATAACTTGTTCACCAATCCATATTTTCTATCAAAACTGCTCTTTTCACTGGGCGTCCACTTCCAAGCCAAACTCAACTCTTTACCTCCTTCTTCAATGGTTCTCCAATCTTCAGAGAGTTGTTCGGCCAACCGATCGACCATGTACGATTCCAACTCAGTTTCACAGAAACAAATTAACCAATCCTTAAAATATCCATAAAACGGAATGTTGATTATATTCTCCTGGGCCGAAGGTAAATGTTTTTCTATGAGCCATTCGTAGGCATCATAGAAAAGTTTCTTTTCTCCTTTTCCCTTACCTCGAGTATCACGAATGAAAAAGATGATCTTCAAGGTTTCTAAGGGATCCTTTCTCCAGGATGCTTCAAGATACGTCCGGAGTCTCTTTTTACTCAAACCGCGCACGGTTTTGTAGAAAAGGTCAACTCGGGGATCTCCAGTTGTTGCATGCGATAAGGCACCCTTTTCGTTTTCCATCAACATTAGTTCGTTTAATATATATATCTTGGCGTTGTCATATATAAAATTCAATTTTATTTCAAGAATTTTTATGTTTATTTGTTTCACAGTTCTTCTCAAGATCGCTTTCCATCTTTGCATTTCTTAGATTTACACAGAGTCTGAATTATATACCTAAAGTTCCTGACCCGCTAGACCCCATTGACCCCACCCCCATACCAACACCCATTGTAAGCGACGGGAGATTGACTAAACTTTGTTGAAATCGTATTCCATGCCATGCTCTTCCCTTAAGTACACCAAATCGGGAAGTAAAATTGGTTTTGACAATCTTACGATCGGGAACCACAGCACTAGGATAATTTTCATGGAAGAAAAGCTTGAAATCATTAAAGATTTGAGTAAGAGTCAGACTGGCCCGTGCATCAATATCTCCAGTTTCCGTCTTAGCTTGGCAAATTCTATCACTGATGTATTGTTCGTAGACATCATTTTCCTTCCAATACCTGTCGGTGTGTTCTGCAATAATAGGTGGATCGATAAGTTTTTCAGTGGCATATATAGGATAATACTCTTTCAAGAGCCACAAAAAAGCTGGTTGGAGAAGAGGAATTCGATCCTCGAAATGTTCATCCTTCTGAAAAATTCGTCGTTTATACTGTTCATCTGGGTCAACTGGAGCGTGATCCACCCATGTGCTCAAAAACGGAAATATACGCACTCGATTCTTAAGCGCCCTACCCGGATTGGTAAAGGTCGGAATTTGGTTGCACATCAGAATCAGTTTGAAAGTATTCCGAATCTCACCTCCATTGTCATTCAAAAATCTAGCAAAGAAAGGTTCACCGCCTGTAGTATCTTTTACTATACCTCCCTTGAGCACATCTTCATCTTCTGGTTCTTGCATAATGGCGATTTTGGCTGATTTAGCTCTAGCCATCTCAGGGTTGGGTCCACTGGATCTTTGACGTCCTTGTGTAATGCAGGTAACAGGCAAACGAACACAATAGCCCCCGAACAATCCAAACAATTTACAGATCATCGATTTAGAATTGTCTCCTTCACCTGAAAAGATTACCAAAAACTTTTCTCGATTACCACTTTTAAGAAAGCTAGCACAATATTTCAAGAAATGATGTGCCAGAGCCTTATCTGGAAAAACTTGATGTATCCATTCCAAACATTCCACAACCAATGGATGATCGTGAGTAAAGCTTGAATCGTAGCTTGCAATGGCTGTTTTGGTAATAAAATCTTCGGGTTTTCCAGTTCGAAAATGACAATCATTCTTATTAATTTCCATAATACCATTTTCTACCCCAGTGAGATTATCGTTATCATCAATCCAACATTCAAAATCGTCATGCAAGAAAAATTCAATGGCTTCTACAATAATTTTTCCTTTAGGGGCTGTAGATTTGAGTCTTCGAATTAAAGAAGCGATTTTCTTGAGATTGGATTCTCCTTTGGATCTAAAATGTTCATCATTTGATTCTTGAATTTGACGACATAAACTTATCCGCATTCTCTCAAACTGCCGAACAAAATCCCGACTGATTCGTCCTTTGAGTCGAATTCCTTTAGAAATATCATGCCATCTATGTTTGTTAAAACTCCACCATCGGATCGAAGTTCCGTTACAAGTACATAAATAGTCTAACCAATAAAATTTGTAGAAGCATTTTGCCACATCATTGTCTAGACAACTTAATGCTTGGTTCATACTTTTCAGACACCAAGCATTATGCCAATCTGCATATTCTTCTGGATTATCTTCTCTTGCATACCAAGCAATTGTTTTTACGGTTATTCTTGATTTATTACAAGTGCGGTAAAAGTCTTTAATTTGTGTTAATCGTTCTGGACAATAATCTTTTGTATATTTTTGAAGTATATTAAGCCCATAACTTGTTCCACCAGAACTATGATGCAGTGCCTTGGCAATATCTTCCCAAAAAGGTGCCAGAATAAATCTTTTCTCGTCAAGTATCGGTAATAGTTCTTCACAAATATGCAAAGGATCGCCTTCTAATTCCGTAGACGAGGAAATATCGTCGCCATGAGAATGACCAGGAGATCGGCGAGATTGGTGAGATTGGTGAGATTTGCGAGACTTTTTCAAAGGAGATATACTGGATTTTCTTTTCATTCGAATATTTGTTGGTGTTGACTTTTTGAGATGTGTTACTTCTGTCCAATAACCAATGGAAAGATAGAAAGGCAGCCAATATTCTGTATTATCATTATCTAAAAAGATATTTCGATTAATCAATCGATTCCGATCGTGAACGTGATTTCGAGAATCAAAAAGTAAATCCCAGTCCAATTCTTCAAAGTCCGACATACCATCCTCAGCAAAAGCGTTGAATTGCTCACGAGTAATTTTATGCCAAATGTGATTCAACTGAAGTTTAGGTTGATTTTCGAATTCCGAACTTCCATACATAGTTAGTGGAGAGGTAACCGTTCCTTGTCCCACAATTTCGTCCCAACTCCCAACTGGTCCCACAGGAAAGAGAGATTTAGCATTACAGGATTCAAGTCTTTTGACAATATTAGCACGTAATATTGTCTCTTGAAGTTCTACATTTACGTGACAAAACGGAAATTGCAATCGAATTTTGATGCATTCGTAACTTTTATCGACACTCGTTTCTTGCCACATATTTTCTGATTCTAAATAACAACATATGTATTCGGTCTTATCAGTTGTCACAACATTGAATAATTTACCAATTTCCTCTTGGCATACCTGCACTAAAAGGTATACCAATTCATTACCATAAGGCTCATCACCTGCTTTATCTGTTGGAAACCGAAAAAGAAAATCAACAACAATAGGCATATTCGTTGTAGGAACTTCCGCCAAAGAAAATGTCTTATCAAAATCTTCATCTAATAATCTACAATAGCCTCTCCAGAATTCGGAAAGATTATCCTCCTTTATTTTCCAATCCTTATTTGGTCCAAAATGCGAATAAAGAGGATAATTCCTTCCAACATCCGAAGAATGAAGATTTTCGAGTATCTCAAAAAGTTCACGATCCATCGTTTAGATACTGTTTGAAAATAGATCCAAAAAATCGTTTTTTTGAATTTCCAACTTTTAGATTTTTTATGATTTCAAGAATTTAAAAGTTGGAAAATGGAATTATCCATTATAAAAATAGATAATTTTCAGAGTTCAATGGTATATCTTTTTCCTTTTCTCGTAGATCAACGTCAATTTTATACAATTACTTGGTTGGACATTGATTTCAATACAGCAGACAGATTCCCCGCATCTATATGATGTTCAAGCCTGTAAGTTAAAATACCAACATGGACGGTCAAATATTGCAAGTCGTCCGCATATTGACCCGGACGATTGATGCGTCCTTCAAGCTGTTCTCTAGTAGCTTGGTTGGAAGGATATACACTAGACACCATAGCCGATAAAGTAGTTAATGTATATCCTTCGGACTGTCTTATAGTCGTTATAACGACTCTATAATCACGCACTTTTCCTTCTTTCACAGCTTCTGATGTAAGAAGTAAACTCCTCCCTTTTCCAATCAGAAAAATATCCTCGCTATTTAAACCGGATGTTTTCTTAAGAATCTTTCTTTTCAATTCCTCTTGATGGGCTATGTTATGCGCTACCACAAATACACCTCTACCTTCACCCAAAAATCTTTCCACTTGTTTTACCATTTCTCTCGTGGAAGCCTTATAGCACAAGGCTTCAGCCCTTTTCATATCTCCTTCTATTTTCTCAATTCCTCCATCTGTTTCAAAGTAGACCTTCCATTTAGGATTCTTATTTTTACCTCCCAAATGTGGAGGCACTAAGGATTGATACTCTTCTTCTTCTTTGGGTGTAAAAGGGGCTACCACGTTATCTCTGATCACGGGTATATCGGTTCGGACGATATATTTAATCATGGCCCCCACAGATACCCAATAGTTGGATTGGTTCACTTCAAAATCCACTATTTTCTCTAACCAACGAATCAATTTATAAGTCTCAGTATCAATAATTGGAGTGCCCGTCATGGCAATCGTATCTTGGGCTAGAGAAGCCAAATTTAAAGCTACAGAAGTACGTATGCTATCATTAAGGGCCTTATGTGCCTCATCAAAGATGAATACGGAATCCGACATATAATCTGTCAATATATAACCACATTCTCTTAAATGATCATGTTCTATCATGTTTATAGCATAAGGTTTCATTTCACATCCCAAATGAGCATATTCCTTCGTAGATTTGCTATAATCTTTGGGTAGCTTTTGTAAGGGAACCAATATCCGAATATCCAAATCAAAAGCTTCGATTTCATTAATAACACTCTTGAAGGCTGAATTGGGTAAAGAATAGAGAACGTAGGGTGGAAGTTCACCGCGTTCCTGAAGGTATTGCAAATAAGTTAATACAGTAAGTGTTTTACCTGCACCTACAGTCATGTATAAAAAGTGTGCTCCAAATCCGGCTTCATGATCTTCATACATTGTTTCCAGACCTTCATTTTGATACCAAAAGAGGGTTCTTTTTCTCTTATCTTCTATTCTATTCCATTCTTCCCTTTCTATCAGTTCTCTTTCTATCTCAAAGAGGAAAGATTCAATAGATGAACGAATATGCCATAACATAGGAGCAAATTTGATATCAAAAATGATAGTTCTTTGCGATCTTTTTTGAAGAGCCTCCGGATAGAGTAAGGTGAGCATTAAAATAGTTTGAAATGCGCCTACATCTTCAATCATTGCAGCATCTTTTGTTCCTCCTCCTTCCCTAGAAATTCGATTGATTTCAAAAAACGAAGCGTTAGTGGAAAGATAGTAAAGCGTGCGTTGAACAATCTCAATAGGTAGATCTTCTAAGATTTGAATAAGTAATTCATCAGCCTCCTTGACTACACCTTCTCCTTTCATATTCAAAGCATTATCATAGTTCAACTCAACAGCCTCAAAAACATTAATGTCTTTCTTGCCAAATCTGAAAGTTTCCCATTCTACTTCTATTCCTTCCAAAGTTCGAATGTAATATTGTCTACCCCTTTTAAATACTGAAACTCCCTCTAAGGATGGAATAGGAGGACGAGCGCCTTCCAATATTATTCCATCCTCAAACAACTTATTGGCTTTCTTGAGAACTTTACTTTCTTGCGCTTCTGTGAGATTAGCTGCTTTCATTTCTCTTGACGGTTTACGAATAACATTGTAAGGCTTATAAATATCTCTAGGATTCATTGTTACTAATGCAGAAGGACGACCTGAAATTTCCAAAGTTCCCACTAAACCTGCCAACCAATCTTCACCAATTTCATATTCAAAATTTATTCTTTTTCCAATAGGAGAAAATAATTCGTCTGTAGGGGATTGTCTTGACAAAAGTAATAACCTTTGTGCCTCTCTTGTTTGCTTAGTGAAAAGTATATCTTCTAAATCGGGCCTATAAGCGCGAGGATTCATTATCCTACCTTTCTTTCCTGTCGTTCTACGAGGATTGACACCTGTAATGCTAAATATTTTACGTACTAATTGGGAATAAGGTCTAGATCCAGGTGTATGTAGTTCTTGAACTACATCGTAAGGATAAAAATAAACCACTTCCGGCGCCCAATGTTGATCTACACAATGTTCAAGAGGCATGACTTTAGGTTGTATTTTGTTCTGATCTTTAGGAGATTCTCCTTCATTCTCGGCCCATAGATATGCAATATCACGTATCATCCCCAAATCACTCTTAAAACTGCGAAGTTCATCCACCAATGCAGAACAGTTTCCTAAGAGTGTCACTTCAGGGTCAACGTTAAATACTGTAGCGTTTTCCCCTCTAGGAATATTATAGATATAAGCTTGGTCTGTTTTCCAAGCCTTATTTCCTAAAATTAGTAAAGTTTTTACTAAATCTTCATCTGGACGCCAGCTTTTTGCCCGTTGTGCGAGAACAGCAGCACATAACATGCGCAATAGAGATGGTATATCTCTATTTTCTACAGAAGAATCCTCAAAGATGGTTACCGCCAATCTTTTAAATGCAGATTCCATCCCGGTAACATATCTCTTAATATCCGGAACAAATTTACCCGGATCTATCAATAATAAAATCAAGGTTACCGAAAGAACAAAATCTGCTGGAAGTGTGGAATGATTTACATAAGCACCCAAATCAACTACTTTAGGTCTAAAACGAATGATCTTCTGCAATAATGATTTATAAGACCCTGGGGTAAAAGTATAAGTAGCCGTTTCAACCAATTCTATATCTTCTAAAGATTGTTCAGGATGCAAATCCAATATATAGGGGAAGAGGGTTTCCTTATCCAATTTCAAACCATAATTGGACGGGTTTGGTATAAGAAAACCGACATCATAGCGAGGTTCTAAAGCACCAAAACCTTCAAAAATATAGATTGTCTCTCCTCTAGAAGCTAACGCTTTACCCCCATCTGCGATAACACCATCCTTTACATTAAATAAAGGACCATCAAAAATTTGAGTTTCTCTATGGGTAACAGTAACTTTCCAGATACTCCTACGAAACATCATAGTTGTGCGTTTTGCTTTGGATCCGGGTTTTCGTGGAAACATAGCCCTTACTTCTGATGCCAGAATAGATTCACCAGAGAGCAAGAAATCTATATCTTCCTCTGAAAGTTTAGTGCGCATATCACTCTTTCCGAGTTGTAGAACCTCAAATTCGACTCCGGGAATTTCATCCATATAGGTCTTTTCTTCATTTTGGTTTTCAACCAACCAATGCTCTCTTTCTTTATTTGAAAGCTCACCAAAAAAATCTATGGAAGCCAGCTTATTGATAAATCTCCGCCACATATCAGGAAAAGCACGAATATGATCCAATTCTATCTTCCATGGGGGAATGATTTTTTGATGAATTTTAATCACAGCATCCTTGGATTGAGTTTTGATACCCATCACAATTTCACCTGGACGTGCGCCTGTCACAATTACTGGCATAAACTTAAGATAGTTTTCTGCTGTTTTCCGATTGGCTTGGAAAGATTTTTCCTCTCCCTTTCTAATCGGTGCCTTTTTCTTTCTTTTTAAAGTAGGGGGAATATACGTTCCTCCAGGTGCAACAATCACAGGTAAATTGGGATATTGAATGTCCCAAGACATTTAATTTATGCTTTAAAAGAAGAAACTTTTCTATCCAATAAATAGTCAAAACATTCATTTTTTTTTGATAACAAAAAATGAAAATGTGAGATTTATAACAATGGGAAAATAAAATGTTTACACCCAAGAGGATGTATTTATCGGTTTGTTCTGCTCTAGGACATGAAGATGTTGTGAAAGAGTTGTATGGAGATCACGGATTTTTCTATGAAGGAGATTCTGGTTTGGATCTTTTTTGTTTGGAGGATCTGGTATTACCTCCTCGGGCTTACAGTTTTAAAATACCTCTTGGGGTTTGTATGGAAGCTTTCTATCCACAGAAACAATCTTATCATAATAATCATAATAATAGAACTGATCAATCCACCGGATGTGTTGTCCGGGTTCCCACTAGTTTTTATTTGTATCCTCGTAGTAGCACGGGTAGCAAAACTCCCATACGGCTTAGCAACAGCGTCGGAGTGATCGACAGTTCTTATCGAGGTCAACTGATGGCGCCCTTAGAAAAAAGATTGGATGCCATGGAAAAAGATTTGTGTAAAATGAAGGAGGACATAACGCGTTTGGAAAAATGGGTCGCCGTATATTGCCCTACCGAGGAACGGAGAAGGAAAGGATAAGGCTACCAAAATAAAATTCCATGAAAAAATGCAAAATGTGTATATAACTCGAATCGAGTAATGTATTAAATATTTTTCGAGTAATGTATTAAATATTTTTCTCGAAAAATATTTAACATAAAATAAGTCTCAATAAAAATGGATCGTTACCATCGACACTATTCTCCTGGACATCATCATCGTCATCGTAAATCTAAATCTAAATTACGCGCAGCACATAATGTTGCTGGAGGACCTAATGTAGATATCTTTGTTGATGGAAAAAAAGTTCTGTCTAATGTGCCCTATAAGGCTGTCAGTGACTACCTTCTTGTAGATAGTGGGCGGCACATTGTATCCACGATTCCTAGTGGTGGTGGAACCCCACTTACAAAAGTGCAAATAGACTTAGAACCGGAAAGTTCATACACTGCCATTGTTCACGGGGCGCTAAGTAACGGTAAGATCGATACGCTCGCTTTAGAAGACAATTTAAAATGTCCTGATAGAGGAACCTCTCACCTTCGTTTTGTTCATGCTGCAGCCACGGTACCCGCTGTGGATATATATGCAAACGGAGATAAAATCTTTGAAAATGTAAGCTATGGAGAGGCTGGAAACCCTATGTATTTTCCTGTTCCCGCAGATGTTTATACTGTAGACGTTACTCCCGCTGGAGATGATACTATAGTTTTGAGTGCAGACTTATCCCTCCAAGGCCAACAGATCTATACTGTGATTGCTTCTGGGTTGTTGGAAGACAAAAACTATCCTATTGACGTTTTGGTCTCAGAAGATAGCCAAGGAATGTGTTTTGTCTTGTAATAAGCCTTATTACGGTTAAATCTTACCATATTATTAGTTTAATAATATAAAATTCCGGAGTTATATAACTTTATCTATAATAACGTTCGGCTAACAAAGATCTTTCTGTTCCGACGTAAAAAGAGCTCGGGTCCTACCAAAAGGTCTGGATTCTGAGAAAAAATATTTTTCGCCCGTTTCCAACATAAAAGTAAACCACGTCCATTTCAACTTCTTTTTACTCCATCTTCCGGCCATCAACAACTCGTTTGCAATAATAATCTCTTCGGTATCCTTTGGCGATTTCTCTAGGTAGAACAAGATCTTTTTGCCCCGAGAAACAACCTTGGTGATTTTCCGTGGAAGAGGAACTTGATTTAGTCTCTCGTGTTTGGCTTTTTCTTCCAATTTAATAGATACCAACGTTTTCCCCTTCATGCCCCGATTCAGACTATCGGCTACTTTGGCGCATTCTGGTCCTTCAGGACCATCGCCTATCTTATTATAGGGATGAGGAAGATTTGTCAAGAACATAGATGTATAACCAAAAACCATTTTACGTCTGAAAAGGTCTCCTTCTTTTCATTTTTTAAGTTACAAATATACATGGAGGGATAATGTATATTTATTGTTTTACTGTTTTACTGTTTTACTGTTTTATCTAGCACGGAATCTTCTTGGTTTTCTTGCCACTTCAAATTCTTTTCCTACGGCCACGGTATGACGTGTAGGTTCTCTAGGTGCCTCTACATTTTCTATTTCAGCATTTTCAAATGCAGCCAATAAATCCTCTCCTTCTTCATCTTCCACACTTACGGGTGCGCTATCGTTGACAATGTTAGTGATGAAGCGTTTACATTAAAGAAAGGTGAACGGTATTTTCAGGTTTGCGCGCCTGATCTAGGTCCTATATCGTTCGAGTTTGTTGATAGTCTCAGTGAATCAACACGTGGGGTGGGAGGGTTGGGAAGTACAGGTCGATAAACCATAAACCATAAACCATAAACCATAAACCATAAACCATAAACCATAAACCATCATCATATTTCTAACGATTAGAAATATGGCAGGAATTCCATTTAGTAGATGTGATGTGAATCTTGATTTCATCGAAAGTTTTTATAATTCTTTTTTTTTGAGTTTATCTACAAATATTCAAGGATTTATTAAGGATTTATCTCAGAATTGATCTCATAATTGATATTATAAACATTTGAGGAATTGGATTACGTTTATATTAAGAGAATTAATTACATGTAGATGGTAATACAGTTTCTAATTCTCCAGCAAAATTCCGGAATGTAATAGAAGGAGGAGTATTTCCCGGGAGATTATTCTCAGAACTAGTAGCTAATAAATCTCCCATATAACTTTTAGCAATTTCTTCTCCAACTTTGTTATATGTATCTGTGCGGTAATGAACGCCACCCCAACACCTACCTAAACTTACATTATAAGCAAGTTTATTGAGTTCAGTTCCTACTGTTAATTCAGATGCGTCTGGTTCTGTATAAGAATCTAAAGTATCTCCAGTATTATTTGCTTCTACTACCTTGGGACAGTCCGGGTCTAGACGCGGCAAAGATTCCCAAGGTATATCACATTGGAAAAACATTTTAAGAATGGTAACACAAGCTGTAGCTACAGTAGAATGTCCAGCTAGGTAACTTGGATGGACAGGACTTCCTTCACGATAACATAGTGGAAGAGTCCAACTATCTAGGAAACCCCATCCAGAATTAATATCTTTTATATTTTCTAATACTTCATTATTTAGAATTACATTACTAAGATCATAATTTCCTGCATTAGGAACAGTAGCACTCTTAACATTATGAACCCAAAGTGAATAGGCTTCAGGTCTAAGACGTCTATAAATTATCCATTTCCAATACCAAGCATGTTGAAATGCCAATCTTGAAACTCCAGCTAAAGCAGTTATTATATTCACCATTCCATCTCCAGTTATAAAAGAACATTGGTTTTGAAAAGAAGGAAAATCTGGATTTGTAGGTGCTCCTACACTCAGGAGTATAAGTGCAGCTTGATAATAATACTGAAACCCGGCATCATTATGCACAGCTTCAGCTAAAGTTCTGCCATTATAGATATATCGAGGTGTACTATCCAGAGCAGGATCGGGTCCTGTGGGTATACCATTTTGTATACTGATCATTTCTGCTGCATTTACACCCCATTCTACTCGATGAGCAGGATTCCCACCAGGCAAATATGTAGTATATTTTTGTTCATAAAATGTTTTATCAGAAGTAGGAACCTTTACTAAAAGCAATTGACTTATATAAGGACCTAGAATACATCCATCAGCGTCCCCTCGGAATACAGTTTTTGGTGTTAATGGATTTGATGGAAGGAAAGGTAGATTTGCAAGGACATTTGGGGCATTAAGACGATTTGTATCTAAGAGAGAAGCAATAGTGGCATCTGTAGAGTATTCGCAGAATGGTATATCTCGGGCTACAGCTTCTGAGTATACTTCGACCATTTCTGCTGCTGCTGCGTCACTGCTTAGAGTTGGCGGATTGGGTACTACAAATTTGTTTTGTGCACCACCTTGGATAACTGAACTAAAAGCAGCTGTTGGGTTTACTAATAATCGAACAGCACCATCAGCTAATTTAACTGAAGCTAACAGTTCTTGATCGCTTCTAAATAAGGCTTTTACTAATTTCTCGTATTCTTTGGGTTCGGTTAAAGTGCCTGTAATAGGGTCATGTTCCAGAGATTTAGTAAATGAACCAAGATAGCCTAAATTTTTGTATCTCAAATCTTCAGCTGTGAATTCTTTTAATAGAGTAAATGGTCCTTCTTCAATTTTACCTAGAGCACTTCTTATACGAGCAGAATTGTCTCTAAAACGTCTATCTACACAACTAGCTTTGGGGTAATAAGGTATATAGAAACAACATTTTTTCTTACTCTTTTTACATTTTTTCTTTTTGCAGCTGTTAAGTCCTTTCATTATTTCTACATATGTAGAAATAATGAAAAATGTCTTAAAGAAAATTCTTGATCAAGAATTTTTCTTTTTTTACATGTAAAAGAATCATAAAGATAAGAAGTTGCGATTAAATTTATGGGGATCTCTTAAGTGTATGTCCCGAAAACAATTTACCTGAAAATACACCCCCTTCCATCACATTTAGACGTTTTAATGGCGAACTAGCCAGCGTTGTTCCGACTGTATGTAAAAAATAAATTTCTTTTTGATTGGAATATCTATAGATATTATAGATATTATATCTAGATATATTTCTATTTGTATTTGTATAATTAGTGCGCATGTGCCTTTTCTCCACAACCTCCAACAACTTCACTTATCGAGGTATCCGAATCAAAAGGTTTAGTAGAAGAAAAGTTTAATTTCTTCGGGCAATGACCGTACTTGAAGTTGAACGAGAAAGTAGTATTGTCCGTAGAACTGGGCATTTGCAATGTCCAACAGCCGCGAGAGTCTTTGTGGAAAACACCTACATAATTATCACCTTGGAAAGGTCCTCCGGCTCCGGCCGTAACAGATGCAGTGACGAAAACATCGTTGGGTTTGGGACATTGTGTCAGAAGCAATGTAGTAGTGGCGGTGGGAGTGACCTGACCACAATTCGCAGCACCTGTTCCATCCTGTGTTAACGTCGAATAATGTAAATTCCAAGTGCCTCCTACTTGAGGTGGGGAAGTAGAATAAGTGGGAGTATAACACCTATAACCGCATTTAGGCTTGCAGCAAGGATTGTATCCATAATCATAATGTCCATAGCCACAACTCATTTTAATTAAATAGACAGAAAATGTTTTGGATAATTTCTTTAAGGTATTTTTTTTGAGATGGATTATTTACTGATTTTTTGGTAAAATCCGCACAAATTGCATTGTCAAATTATTGCACTTTTAGTACTTATACATTCAATCCACATTTTTCGCTTCAGAATCTGAGATTTCATTTTTTCTTTTGATATTCTAACAAACCTTGATAAAGACCTTACATCTTCATACCATTCAGAAACAGGAACTCTGCGATACCATGCTTCAGATCCCATAGATTTAAATTCTACACTTTCAAAAGGTAATTTTCTTCCTAATTTCTGTATAGTGTATAGTAATTTTGCTCCTTTTTCCGTTTCTGTTTCCATTCTAATTCCACAAGTCACAACAATTTCTGTCAACACACCTTTATCTATATCTCTAAATAGTTTCATTAGATCACAGTTTAATTGGTGCCATGTCTTTTCTCTAGGTATATGTTTACGAATAAAAGGGACTAATTTCCGGACAGCTTGTATTTCTCGTGGTTCTTCAAGATAAGATAGGAAAGGCCAAACGTTTTGAAGAGATTCTAAATCCTCGTTGGATACATGTTTTAGAATATCCACCCACACTTCGGGTGGAAAATTTATAAAAGACATTTGATGGTATTACTTTAAGAAACTTTTATTCCTTTAATCTTTAACGTTGGGTTAACTTACTTGATGATGATGAATGGTTTAATTTTATCCATTTTTTAGGAAAATGGATGAAGTCATACAATTGGAAGATCTTCTAGCCTTTTATCCACCGAAGAACATAGAAGGAATACAAACTAAAATTACAGCTAAAAAAGAATTCAAAGAACTAGAATCTTCACCCAGAGAAGTACTCCAACGAATTCGAGGGGGTTATTTTAAACACCAAAAATTTATTCAACGATTTCTTCAGCATTACGACCGTTTGCTTCTCTTTCACGAAACAGGTACTGGTAAGTCATGTGCTATTACTGCAGCAGCAGAAATATTGAAGAAAGAACACCAATCATCTGATAACAATAAATTTCTTTCGGGTGGTTATATTAAACGAGCCTATGTAATTGTGAATAATAAACAGTTAAAAGGGCGGATGAAAAAAGAAATTATCTGTAAATGCACCGATCAAGTATATGATACTCCAGATGTAGAAGATTCAAAACAAAAAGTACATCGAAATTTAGAAAAATGGTATACCGTGACAGAAAGAGAATCTTTTGCTCGTAAATTATCAAAAATGACGAATAAGGGCATCATTGAGGAATATTCCAATTCGATTATGTTTGTAGATGAAGCTCACAATCTACGTTTCCGAGCCTTCAAAGGAGAAAAAAGAAGAGCAGAAACCAAGGCTGTAAAAATTAAGCGTAGATTACTCAATAGATTTTCAGCGAAAGGTTTGCGAAATCTGGCAGAAAATTTAGAAATTCCCGTATCGGGCACTAAAGAAGATATTATCAATTTGATGTTAGATGAAGATATACTTACCATTGAAAATATAAACGAGGCCATTGATTCGGATAATTATGCCATGTCAACAAAGAAAAAAGAGAAGAAAGAACCCTTTTTTGGAAAAGAATCGATTTACGTCCAGTTCTGGAGGTTGTTTCATGTAGCTCGTAATATTAAAATTGTTTTAGCCACGGCTACTCCTATGGTTAATGATCCATCTGAAATTAAGGATCTTCTTAATTTACTTTTGCCTGCTCGAACGGAAGATTTTTCAATTTTCAAAAGAAAATTAACCACTTCCGAAATGGGTCCACTTTTTGCTATATCTCCTGAAAGAAAGATTGAAGATATGAGTGAAAAGGAATTAGAATATTACTTTAGGGGTTTAGTGTCCTACGTTCGGAGACTTGATACGGGAGCAGATATTGAATACCAAGGTATTCCAATTTCAAATATTGGGGGATATTCTCATAGCACAAAAACACAAGATTATAAAACGGAAACCAAGGTTTTTTTATCTCGACTAGGAGACTTTCAGTCCGAAATATACAAACGAGTTCGTCAGCTAAAACAAAATGAACTTCGAGATAAAGAAAGACAAGTGTCCAATTTTGTTTATCCTGATGGTTCTTTTGGTTTAGCTGGTTTCAATAAATATATAAGACAAATAGGAGATCGCTATACCGTTAAAAATACGTCAGCTGGGCGAGAATTTGCCGACCAAATTTCAACGTTGGATGGAATTCGGAATTTAGGTGCCAAATTTGCGGATATTATAGAAATAATTAATGAAACACCAGGCAATGTTTTTGTATACTCGAATTATTCCAAAGCTTCAGGTGCAGTACCCTTTTCCGTATGTTTGGAAGCTCAAGGATATGAATTGTTTAGGGAAGACGATATGAATAGTATATTCAGACCCCGTTTCGTAACTACAGCGCAAGCCTATTGTTCTGGGATTTCTGGAGGAAAAGTCATTCGTGACTCTTTCTTACCTGCTGGTAGAGAAAAACGTGACGGGACAATACAAAAACCAAGATATGTTTTCTTAACCCCAGATATTAGCGTGAATGCTCTAGAAGTGCTGTTGACTGTTATGAATTCTCCCGAAAATAAACACGGAGATTATATCAAAGTTTTCATTACGACTCCAGTAGGAGGAGAAGGAATAAGTTTGAGTAATGTGATTGGGATTCATTTGATAGATGGGGATTGGAAACATGCTACAAACTATCAAGCTGAAAGTCGTGCTATTCGAGCCACAAGCCATGATGAACTTTTAAAAGAAAAATCTAGAATCAATGTTAAAGTATATAATCACGCGGCTTATACGTGTGATTCTTTAGATATGGAAGTGAAAGTGGAAGAAGAAGATGTTATTTATCCATGTAAAGAAAACCAACTGTTGTCTGTGGACATTCGTTTATATGAGAGATCAGAGGAAAAAGATCGAGAAATCAAACGCATGGAAAGAATAATGAAAAAAGTTGCTGTAGATTGTCAAATTCATTTTCTTCGAAACACGAGGCGTGATGATCCTAGAATTATAGGAAAAGACGGTACGAGTGAGTGTGATTACGAAAAATGTGTGTATACATGTGTAGATCCTAAACCTGTCTATGAAGATTATACAACATATGATGTTTATTATATAAATGAACCTATTGAAGCTGTAAGACGCGTACTTCAAGAATATTTCAAAACCGAATTTTCTATAACTATGAAAGGAATTCTTGACTTGATATGGAATGAAGAATATTCTTATTTATACATTGATATTCCTCTACAAATAAAATACATTCAATATGCCGTAGAAGAAATTTTGACAAACAAACCTATCTTTCAAAATCGCTATGGACAAAATTCCTATCTTCAAAAAGACAAAAATACCCTTTTCTTAAGTTTAGATTATCCACTGAGCAGTGTAGAAGCTGAAGAAATAAATGTTAGTGATTATACTAGAAATCTTATTGGTATTATGGATATCCCTCTTGAGGATTTTGAGAATCCAGAAAAAGAAAAAGAACAAAGGAAACTTCTAAACAAACTGAAAAAATACGATATCTTTTCTCCGGAATTTGAGGAATCTTTCTACCAATTAGATATTGATACATTATCAAGTTCTCTTGAAGATGCTATCGAGAGGCATATTAATAGAAAGGAAACAGCCTTTTCTAGGAATATTTTAGACAGACTGGGTGAAAATCTCCATCCAGCTTCCAAAGGCAGCGCTGGAACACCAGATAGTAAATGGTTTCCAGTTCCTTTTGCTAGCTTATGGCATCGTGTCCCTAAACCGGTAACAGAACTTAAAAATGTAGAAAAAAGATTCAAAGAAAAATCGCAGGGTAAAGGGAGGAAACCTAAAGAGGGAAATAGAGCGCCTGATGAAATTGATTATGAACCTACATGGGATAAAGAAACAGAATCTACCTATTTCCATATTTTATATAGTATAGAACCTGGTAGAAATGTTTTTAATACTGTTTCTAATTTTAACAATGTCAAAAGAAAAATACGTCTTTTTATACCATCTGAAGGAAAATGGAGAGACGCAAATCCTATCGAACAAGTTGTGTACTCTAAGATAGGACAAGAAAGAATTGAAGAGTTCAAGCAACCTTACGAAAATGAACCTATTCACGGTTTCTATATATCTGGGCCTATCAAAGCTTTCAGATTAGGAGTAAAATTCATGGAAAAACAACCTCGAAAGAAATCGGTCAAAAAGAAGAAAAAAGATCAGAGAACGGTGAACAGAGGCAGAATATGCGAATCTTATTCAGTTGAAGATTTAATTCGTATTTTAAACTTTTTGGAAATACCTTCTCCTAACTTGGAAGAATTAGAAAATATTGAGAGATTAAACCGAGAACAACTGATAGATAACATCGCGAATTCAAAAGGTTTCAAAACTTTCAAGTCAGATGAATTGGATGAAAAGACACTTCAATATTACTTGTCTTGGATTTTATTCAAACCTCGGGGACCAAAAAGGAAATTTATATGTTCTATTATTCAAGAAAATCTCTTGAGGAGAGGATTGGTATATCAAACTTATTAATAAACAATTTACATATCAACAATTATGTAAATTATATTTTAGCGCAAGTAAACCATAACAACCATTCGAGTATTCGAGTCTTAAAATTTTTACTGTGAGTTTTATGGTTATTTACACTAAATTCCACCATTTCCTCTTCCACTTCTAAACATTGGGTTTCTAAAATTAAATCTAATATAGTCCTAAAAATTTCTTCTACTTTTTGGTCTTCCTTAGCAGAAGTTTCTATATATGCACAACTTTCATTTTGTATTAATGTATTTACTTTTGATAATGATACACACCTCATTCTGGCTAGATCTATTTTATTTCCTACTAAAAGAATAGGCAATGAGTCTCCAAGAGGACTTATTTCTCTGGCACGTCGAATAAGAGTTTCAGCCCTTTCAAAAGTCGATATATTTGTGATGTCAAATACCACAACCAAACCGTCCGTCGACAAAGATTGATAATGCTCGGTGATGTTTTCAAATCGTTTCTGCCCCCCTGTATCGAAAAGTCTTAATAATACATTTTTAGATTCTCCATTAGATGCAAGAACTGTAACACGTTTAAACCCTACATCTATTCCAATAGTTGTTATGTATTCTTCTACAAATTTATTATATACAAATTGAGACAAGAGACTGCTTTTACCAACTCCAGATTCCCCTATAATAACAATTCGATAGGTATCGCTGAGACGCATTTTTTTTCCCGTAGAAAATTGAAAAATAACTTAGATTTTAAGAGTTATAACCACCATTTTGCGATCGTATTTACTTATTTTATGTCACTGGAACACATTACCTTGGGCTATGCCTGTATTAATCAAGAACTCAGAGAACTTCGTCCACGTAAATATTCTATTTGCGTCAACCGCACTTGTCGCGCGTCGACTTTTAAAGAGAAAGGTAAATCACATGCTACAGAATTAGCCAAAAGTAACCTATCGGCCGTAATTAAAATCATCGAGTGGAACGAATCGCAATCTTTGCCCATACGTTTATATCGTATGAGTAGTGATATGTTTCCACATCTTACCAATCCCGAATTTATTCCAGAAGGAGAAAATTTTGCTTATCCCCTCGAACAATTTTCTGAATACTTCAATCGTATAGAAGAATTATCCCAACGATATGGACATCGATTGACTTTTCATCCCGCACAATATAATCAAATCGGTTCTCCACACAGTTTGGTTTTCGAGAAAACTAAACGCGATCTTTTAGCTCACGCTACGATGCTAGATATGTGTCGTCTTCCCCGATCATCAGTTATGGTTGTGCATGGCGGCGGTATATACGGGAACAAAGACAAGACTATCACCAGATGGATCAAGCAATTCAAGACATTACCGATGTGCGTTCGGGATCGTATTGTTATTGAAAATTGCGAACGCGGTTACAATTATAAGGACATGTTATATTTATCCAAAGAAATCAAAAGACCTTTTGTTTTTGATACACATCACCACACATGTTATTCGAAAATTCAGGAAAAAAACGGGTATGGACCACTCAAGGATCCCAGCGAATTCATGGATCAAGTTGTTGATACTTGGAAAGCATGTGATATCAAGCCCAAATTTCATATATCGGAACAACACCCAGACAAAAAAAATGGTGCTCATTCCGATTACGTAGAAAAAATTCCTCAGTATTTATTTGATATTGCCTCTCAAACTCCGGGTGGAATTGATATAATGATAGAGGCCAAACAAAAAGAACGTGCGGTCCAACGTTTACAAGTCAAGTATTCGTAACACATTCTATCATTAATAAATATATATATATATATATATTTTTCACAATTAAATGAAGGTTTTTATTTCTTTTTAATCTATAAAAGTTTTGTGGTTTTACTAAATGAAGAAGAATAACATCACAACAGCAAAAACATACGATCGACCTGATGTAGCATGGCCCACAGTGGGAGTTTTCTTATTAGCCACTTTCTTGACAATAGCGTCATGTATGTTAGGAAATGGATTGATATTCCCTATTACAGCCTTCCACTTTTCTCTCTCTTCCAGTTGGTGGTATTGGATATCTAGCTTATTTTTAGGTATATTCTGTTTTATTGTTTCGACAATTTGCAGTTATACACAGTTTACCGTAGCTCACGATGCCGTTCATCGCTCCATTTCACGAAAATATAAATCCTTGAACGATTGGATTGGGTGGGCTGCTCAGATGTGGCTTGGACCTACTTCTAGTTGGGGAGCATTAAAATATAACCATTTAGAACACCACATACATACAAACAATCCAGAACTAGACCCTGATTATTGGTGTTCGTTAAATGGACCAGGAGGAAAATATTTAACCCCCTTGCGGTGGATGTTTGTAGATATATCCTATTATCATACGTATCTGCATAAACTTATAAAAAGTAATTGGTTGAAACAACTCAAAGCATATGGCTTTGAGTTTGGAAAATTGATCTTTTTGATTTTGTCCTACAAATTTGGCTATCTTCCATTTTTACTACAATATTGGATTATTCCGGCACGTCTCGCTCTTTTTTTGTTGGCTTACGCATTTGATTTCCTGCCCCATTTCCCCCATGAAATAACCCGAAAAACAAATCGATATAAGACTACAGCTTACATATATACCCCTTGGATTTTACGTCCTTTGTTGTCTTTGTTGATTTTCTACCAAAATTACCATATAGCCCACCATTTGAAACCACATGTCCCATTTTATCGATATAAAAATGTATGGGAAGACATGAAGGGCGAATTATTAGAAGAGGGAATCATCGTTCGAGAAATTCTACCTTCTCTTATTGATCGCAAAATTGTAGATATTCTGGGTGATGACGAATTTCATCAATTACAAAAATGTAAATACAACTAAACAGAATATACAATATATATATATGATATATATATATAGCTATTCGAGTCTCATTTTTGAGGTGTTAAAAAGCCTTAAAGGATTGAAAACATGTTTTTTTGTGAAATATAAATCGTTAAAAAGTATTTTTCTACGAAATGAAAATGAGTATGGGTGTAATTGATACATCTTCTTTAGTTTATGAACAAGACAAAGAAAGAAAACAGAGAGAAAAACAGAAACAAAAACAAAAAGAAAAAGAAAGAATGCGTAAGCACAAGGAGAAGGAAATGCAAAATAAATATATGGAAACAACCGTTCCACCAATTATTTTAGAACAAAGAAGGATCGAGGCTCAAAAGAGAAAACAAAAGGAACGACAGAGGAGGAAAGAAAAGGAGGCTAAATATGCTAAAAGAGCGAAACAGAATAAATATGGTAAAAGGACTTACGATAGTAGCAGTGATGATGATGATGGCTTTATAAGAAAGTTCAAAATGGGAAAATCTGGATTTTCTAATGGCGGTGAGTATCGTATTAAGAGAAGTGGATGAAGTAAAAGAAAATGATCCTTGATCTTGATAAAATGGACTGAAGTAATATGAAGGATAAGAGAGAAAGAAAATTGGAATCTCTTATTTTGATCAATTTCAGTTAAATACATTGAAGATCAAGATTAAGGATCAAATTCAAATTCAAAATCAAAATGGAAATGGACGAACAGCCTTACAATTTGTTGCACGAAAACCCTAGGTTATCAAGAGATAGGAAATGTGTATATTGTTTTTTACTTTGTACGAATGTATTGCTAACGATTATATTGATGGTGTGTTTGGTAACTTTGATGTTGATTGGAGGGGCGGCTATGGAAACCACTAAATGCGAGATCATTTGATTGCAAAAGTTGAAAAAATGGAAGGAAAAATTTATTCCTTTGGAGATAATATTACGCAACTTTTGAATGATACAAACATAGACATGACTGCTTTTTCCATAGTGTCAAGAGTAGTTGTAAAAAATAGAAAGCAGGTAGAAGATCTTTTTCCTTTCTTGAATTATACAAAAGAGTTCTTGCAAGATTCCAAGAAATGCATAGAAACATACGATATTTGTCCTCATATGAGAAACCTATATAATATATTATATATATATTATATATATATAAGTCGACCCACACACACCCCTCGATCGTATTTCTTTTCTTTTCTTTTCTTTTCTTTTTTATTCCATTTCCGTTTTGAAATGAAACATCTAACGTGATTGTGATATAGAAAATTTATTCCTGGGACCCGTAATGTCTTTTGAGCTTATATTGATGAATATGCATATAATAATAATTTAGATTCTTTCTTTACGAATCCTGCGAGCTGTATGAAGATCGCTGGGCATAATTTTAACTCTTCCAGCGTGTATAGCTAATAAAGTGGCATCTTCGTACAGACCTGTAAGATAATCTTCGGCCACAAGTTGTGTCAAACGCGTAAAAGCGTCGGATAACCGAGGGTTATCTTCCAAATCTTCTGCGAGTTCGCGTAAGAGTCTCGCAAAGGGAAGATGAGGAATTAGCAAACAATCGCTGTGTTTCTGGTTATATTTAATCTCGCGTAAGGCCACAGTTCCAGGTCGGAAACGGTGTGGTTTCTTACTGCCTTCACCTGCTTTCTTGGGTGCTCTCTTCCGAAGTTTACACCCTTTAAGACTTGATGTATTTCGGGAATTGGAATCCACTCCTGCCACCAAGAACTTATTATTTACATTTAGAGCAAATTGTAAATCCTTCGCTTGGTAGGTACTTCTTCGTGCGTGTAACATAGAAATAGTTGCAAGTCGGATGAGTTCTTCTAAAAATACTCTTAAGACCCCTCGAGTTTCTTCATACATCAGACCAGAAAGACTTTTAGCACCGCCTCTATGTGCTATCCTTAAAATGACAGGTTTAGTAATTCCTTGCATATTATCACGGTAAGGCATTCGTAACATCTTTTTTTTACAAGATAAAATCTTTAAAGATTTATTTATTTTAATTAATTATTAGACATTTAATTAAAATTAACAAAAAAATAAGTTTTTTTAATATAAGAGAGTAAAAAAAAGATGGCTGAAAGGAAACAAATACGCAAAAAGGATTTTTCGTCGTTTGATACTTATATTAAAAAAGTGTTAAAACAAATTCATCCAGACACTTCAATAAAGGGTGAATCCTTGGTGGAAATGAATAATTTCGTGAAATTCGTGTTATACGAAATCATGCGGGTTGTAAATATTCTAACGAGTCAGAACGATAAGAAAACTGTTACTTCGAGAGAAGTGATGATGGCAAGCAAAGCACTTCTCCCCGGAGAATTGGCACGTCATGCTGTAGCGGAAGGAAATAAAGCTGTGACTAAATACAATTCTTCTATAGCACCCAACGACGACGGTTCTCCTTCTCGAATCAAGGGATCCATGAGTTCTAAAGCCGGACTCGAATTTCCAGTAACCAGGATCAAGAATAGTTGGATGAAGAATTGGGCTACTGCTCCACGAGTAGGAGATAGGGCTGCTGTTTTTATGGCGGCGGTATTGGAATATTTCGTTGCTGAAACATTGGAGCTGGCTGGTAATTCAGCCAGGGATAATAATAGGATGAGGATTAATAACCGAGACATTATGCACGCCATGAGAAGAGACGAAGAACTTAATAAATTGAGTCAAAATGTAGTTTTTGCGGGTGGTGTCCTACCTAATATTCATTCAGCATTGAAACCTGAGAAAAAAGAATTATATTGATATGTAGATTTCTTTTGGAAAATCATTTGCACCGTTGAAACCGAAACCAGATCCAAAGAGACAAGAGATACCCCAGAACTTATAAATATAGTATATATTTATAAGAATATACACATATGTGTATATATGCATATGTGTTCTCATTATATGTAACTGCCCTTCCTCTCCTCATCCAAGCATATTCATAAAGTAATTCGCGTCGATCTTCACTGTCTTCGCCGTCTTATCAAGATTATTATTTTTCTCTTCCCTTTCCAAATTCCATCTATCCATTGTGGCTTCACAGGCTTTACGAGACTCTTCAATCTTCTTATTGTATTCAGCAATAAGAGAATTACAGAAATCATCAGTTATATTGACTAATTGAAAACACGCCTTGTAAATGAAACGATATTGTGAAGCAGTTTGGACTGCATCTAATCTACCTGTTCTGATGTATGAAAGAATCCTTGGAACATCTGCATATATGCCGTAATTCTTTATCAACCAAATAAAGGCGAAAATTACCGCAAAGATGCCTGCTCGGCCAACACCCGCTGTGCAATGGACCAAGGTTCTTCTATCATGATGTTCGAACAAAAGGCGAACAAATCTTATAAACTCATCCAAGTCGGAAGGGACTGAGCCATCCTCAATACCGCGGAAGTAGTAGTGTCTAATTGTGGATATGGACCCAGTTTCTTCATTGACGAGTTCCAGAATTCGAAATTCCATATTCCCGCAAGTATGTAATGCAAGAGTAGTCAGCTTGTAATTGCCAAATCTCTTGAAATTAGTGACAGAGGGTGCATAATACTGAACTGTAGGTACGTCCATTTTCGGAGCCATAACAGCTAATTGGACGACCTGATTTACTCTATTCACCTCAATCATCTCAAGGAACCCGATTACAGTGTCAATAAACGCATTCCTAAACGGCGCTTGTGCCATGATGAGTTCTTTAAACAACACAAAGTTTGATGCAGGTCCGGCACGAGTTTCATCAAGTGTGTGTATGCTTGAATCAAATTGTTCCTCCGGATTCTCCAATTTGATCAAGCTACCCCCAATCTGCTCCTCTTCCTTTCTGACCCACACTTCGCGTTCTTCATGGAGGGTTTCGAACTCCTCGTCGATCCGTTCGGGATTCTCAAGCTTCGCAGTCCACATATTCAGGAAATCTTCTGGGTTGTCTTCAGTAAATCGAGAAAAATCTTTGCCTAGCATATTCAATTAACCAGAAACTATATTGATAGTAGACAAACTAAAAAAAATCAATATTTAAATCCTGGGAGTGCTGAAGTCCCCAAAAATTCCTTTTCTTTGGATGAAAAATCGGAATATCATTTTGAGTAAGTCGAATATAACGCATGTTGTTATCGAATAATATAGATTCTATCTTTATAGATGATTACATGATAATGGCCATTATCATGTAATTATTATAATTTTTTATTTTTAGATAATATATTGCACGTGTCCCCATATATCGCTTAATAGAAGGTTTATGGAACTGGAACCTTCAGGAAGCGTGCCACGTAAAAGGAATTTTCCGCTTTCTTTGGGGTCTTCAACAAAAGAAAAAGTAAGAGGAACAGATTCAGTTGAACCGGGGATCGAAACACTTCCCTCTATACTCCCTACACCAACTGTTAGAAACCCTGAAGGTGTAGGAAATTTTTTGGGGAGTTTATGAAGAGGAATTCCTTCTGGTGCATTAAATTGGATCGATTTAAAATCTATCGCTAAATCCTGTTTTATCTGAAATGTCCATTCTAATAAACGGTCGCCCTGGTCGGTAGGACAAGTTTGGTATAAAGAATAATTAAAATTCTCTTGGGTTAGATTTATCGGACTCTCATTTTGGTCCATAAGAATTGCCGTACCGTCCGGTGGAACAAAACTATGAACTACTTTTAAACGTTGACTATTACAACAACACGATTTTCCCATTTTAATAAGAAAAAGAAAAGATAATTTACCTTTTAACAACATATTTCACATGTCCCCAGATATTACCTGGAGCAAGTTGGTCTATTGTACCACCTTCAGGAAGTGTGCCACGTAAAAAGAAATTTCCGCTTCCTTTGGGATCTTCAATAAAAGAAAAAGTAAGAGGAAGACTTTCGACGTTCGGTTCCGACCCTACGCACTTACTCACATTTCCTACACCAACTGTTAGAAACCCTGAAGGTAAAAATTTATTGGGGAGTTTATTAAGAGGAATTCCTTCCGGTGCATTAAAGTCGATATTTGTAAAGTTATCTAAAGCTCCGAATTGTATTTGAAATGTCCATTCTAATAAAAGGTCGCCCTGGTCGGTAGGACAAGTTTGGTATAAAGAATAAGTAAAATTCTCTTCATTTAGACACAAGGTCTCTGTTCCTTCTGTTTCATAAGTAATTTTTGCTGTTCCTTCAGGTGGAAGAAAACTTGGAACTATTTTTAAACGTTGATTACTACAACAACAACAACACGATTTTCCCATTTTTTTATTAAAAAAAGAAAATAATTTGATGGGTCTTATATTATTTTTATGAATTTCTTTCTAATATCGGCTAATGATAGTGAATCACGAAAAAAATACAATCGGACATCAAACTGTTTCTAAGAACCGTATTGTAGATTTTATTATTTTCGGTATTTAAAATGCCTCCTATACCTCACATTATTCATCAGATTTGGATGAATCCCGAAGAAAACGGTATAGAATCGTCTCCTCCTGATAGAATTCAAATGTTCATGAATGAATGGAAACAACATCACCCCGAATACCGTCATATTTTATGGAATGGAAACACAATGAGAAATTACATGAAAAAGGAATTTCCTGGATGGATAGATTGTTATGATAAATTTCCCAGTTGGATACACAGATGCGATGCATTTCGTTTTTTTATATTGTGGAAAATGGGAGGTGTTTATGTAGATGCTGATACTCATTGTAAAGGGTCTTTGGATAAATACCTTGGTAAAAAAGATGGATTGGTCATGATTACTCGAAAAACAGAAAATAAGAATAAAGATTTTGATTTGACCAACTGTTTTATGGCCTCTTCTCCCAAACATCCATTCTACCAAAAATGTATAGAAGGGTTAAAAAATAGTCATTCGGTCAATATATTCCAATCCACAGGACCTACATATTTGACCAATATGTATCATCAATACAATAACATCGAAACTATACGGGAATCTGAATTGCCTATTGAACATCTAGCTGATAATACATGGTTTAAAACGCAAGCTGCCTTATATATAAGGCAATATTATTGGTATATCTTCATAATAATAATAATAGTTGCTATTGGATTATCTATTGCGTTTCAATATTAATAATTGCGGTATTATAACTCTTATATTTTCGATAATAATTTATGACAATACATCATAAATTAATCCATTTATAAAATGCCCATTCTGGTGACGATTGGACCATAGGTAAATGAAAGTGCAGTATTCTTGAAAAACTTTTTTTACTGCCAATTGTTTTTTCGAAGATCTAAGAGATCCAAGGTTAAAAATCGAACTCGGGAGAGCAAGCTTTGATCCTTTTGGAATTTTTCCACCAATTCCATATATATATTAAGATTTGCAGCGACAGTGGAATGTTCATTCATTTTTTGTCCTGTTCGCATAAATAATTGACATAAGGCTTCTACGCTTTCATCTGATTTTTCAACCGCCAATCGTTGAGCCACATCACAAAAAACAATTTTACTAGAAATAAGATTGATGTTATACAATTCTCCGATAATACAGACACATCCTATCATTCTTTTTCCTCTGTGTTGTTCCTGACGATCCAAGGTTCTTTGAAATATTCTTTGGCAGGTTTGAAGAATAGCTGTTTTAAAAGTCTCTCTTTCTCGAGATAGATATTGACATAATTGGGCATAGAGTGAACTGTAACCAGTTTCTTGAATAGCCTTTTCTAAAATAGACTCAGCGCATTCTTGTATTTGTACATCATCGTGGATTTGATCTTCAAATAACGTTTTGATTTCTAGACTTAACGCTAGAAACTTTTCTTTTGTAATTTTATTGAGCATTGATTTTAGCTTGGAAAGAGGACAATCCTTTTTCCTATTGCCTGGCGTCCATATACGTCCAGACATTTTTATAGAATTGTTATTGCTTTTTATATAAACATTTTGTCAATTGTTTTTTGATATAATGAGTGGGGTTCTTTATCAATAAATGCATGCATTACCCAAGTTGAAATGTCAATTGATTTATCAACTATTTCCAGATGATGTAAGAACCATGGTAAAACGTGAGAACAGAAAGATAATTCAAGAATATAAACTAAAGAGTGGAAACGATTCAGAACATAACGTTGGTTATGACTATTATTACCTCATTCGTTTATTGGAAAAAATGACAGGTGATGTATGGATTTGGTCGGAACGCGAGGGAACTTATTATAATTCAAATGATGTAGAAGAAATGCTATTGAGAATCCAAGAACAACATGAGAGTTCTGAACGTATATCGGGTAAATTTATAGATGAATACCAAACATTTCAATTATATCAACAATGTAGATCCGTTCCTACACTTTGCGATTGTTATTTCATGTCAGAGACAAGTTACCAGAAAGCGCAGAAATATATCTTGAATCATCCCGACTATTTTGATGGCGTGAACTAGAAATATTGTTATTGTATGTGTCTCTTTAATACACATACAATACATGAGAAAATTGATTCTAAAAATGAAATTTAATAAAGAAATTTCAGAGATTATTAAACTTTCATTTTTATCCCCACATGAATTCCAAACGAGATATTCCCACTTCTCGTTCCCCTAAACGTGTTGAATTAGAAGACTTAATAGCATTTTATCCTGATGTAAACGACGAAAAAATACAAGAAAAAATAACTCTAAAGAAAGAATTTGCCGAATTGGCTTCTTCCCCTTCAGAAAAATTAGAAGGAAGATATTTTAAACATCAATTATTAATCCAAAGAATTTTACAAGCATATGACGATTTATTATTATTTCATGATACAGGAACGGGTAAATCAAGGATCCTTGATTTAATTGGAGAATATTTCCGGACGAATTCTAAGTGTACCTTGAATGGTGTATGTGGGAAGATAGAAAAGGTGTTAGTTTTGGTGCGCAGCGACATTTTAAAGTCAGAAATTGAAAGTCAGATAGTTAAGGGCTGCGCGGATGGTACATATGACGTGGAAGAGTATTTTCCGTCAAATCGTAAGAGAGCTTTACGTAAGAAAATAGAGACATGGTATGAGATTGTAAGTTATCAAAAGTTTGCTCGTGACTTGCAAAAGAAGGGAGATGTGACCGTTCGAGATTTGTATTCAAATACACTGATATTCTTTGATGAAGTACATAATATACGGGTAGACAATGTTCACAAGAAGAAAAACAAGAGATTCTCGGAAGAAATGCGAAATAAACGGATGGTATATAACCAAATTTATCGAGTATTTCATTTACCAAGAAATGTGAAGAGAATTATTGCTACAGCTACACCTATGATCAACGATGTGAGTGAGATTGGACCGTTGATGAATCTGATATTACCGAAAAATTTACAATTTCCAGTCGATTTTCCTTATGATACAGCCACAATGGAAGATTATGAACCTTATTTCCGAGGTCGATTGTCATATGTACGTAGTTTAGATACAGGAATCAACATTCAAAAGATAGGAATACCAGTCAATGAAATTCCAGATTATAAATATCAGGAGGATTTTGAACCACAAATTAAAGTTTTCCCTAATTATATGAGTGAATTTCAGAACGAAGCCTATCTAAGAGCATCCAAACCTACGGGTTCAGAAGAAAAGAAAAAGAAGACTTTTTATCATGCAGAACGTCAAGCTGCCAATTTTGTTTACCCCGATGGATCTTGGGGATCTAAGGGTTTTCGTAGATTTACAGAAAAGATAAGAAACAATTATTATCCCAAACCTGAATTCAAAGAAGCTCTTTCAACCATCAAGGGGATTAGAAAGATGTCGGTGAAAATCGCCAATATGATCGAAATAGCCGAAAAAGTGGAAAACGGAAATGTCTATATTTATGACAACTTTGTGGAGGCTTCGGGGGCTATAACTATTGCTCTTTGCTTCCAAGCCATGGGATATGAAATTTTTAATGAATCGCAAAGTGTATTCCGTTCGAAAAACCCCTTCAATGATGCGGGGGATAAGGAAGGGTGTGCGAAGGAAATTATTCCCGATTTTAAGAAAAGAAAACGAGTAGGTTTGTTTACAGGTTTAACTTCAGAAAGCACTTTTTCAGCTATGAAAGAACTCTTGAATTCGTACGAAAACCGACACGGGGAATATTTAAAGATTTTTATCACTTCTCCTACAGGAAGTGAAGGTATCAGTCTTAGAAATGTAGTTAGTATACATATTTGTTCGGGAGATTGGAAATATGCGACTCCTCATCAAGCAAAAAGTAGAGCTATTCGTTCCACAAGCCATGAAGATTTGCTAATAGAAAAACAACAATTATACAGAGAAATAGGACTTGATCCTAATTTGGCAAGGGTCGATGTTGAAGTCTATTATCACGTCTCCATTTCTCGAAGTTCACCAGCCCAGTCCATCGATGCCTACCTTTATACTCTTGCGGAAATGAAGGACAGAGCTATGAAACGAGTTCAAAGGTTTATGAAGCAGTTGGCTATTGATTCGCAAATTCACTATGAAAGAAATGTCCGAAAAACCGACAAACCTGGAACGATGGAAAGTGATTATGTTTCCCTTCCTAGATACAAATTTCACGATCAGAAATTAGAAACTATAGATTATTCGACCTACGACGTTTACTATATGATGGAACCGATCGGAATAATCATAGAATTATTACGTGAATACTTTTTATCTCATTTTTCCATTAATCTCGTTAGCGCCGTGAGGTTATTAAAGACGCAACACTCTATTCCTCCTCGAAATAAATATTTATGTTTTGCCTTTGCCAAAATTATTTCTACTAAAGTTCCATTTAAGGATCGATATGGGTATACATGCTATCTGGAAAAAGATGGAGATACTGTATTCTTATCACGTGAATATGATCGAGAAAAATTCAAAAGACATTCAGCTAAATTTTATACCGAAAATCTGATTGCTTTACAACATGTACCATTGAAGAGTGTCAAATCCGACATCCAGATAGAAAAACAATCGGAAGCCATTCGTCACCTGAAGTCTGTTTATAGAGATAAAAAAGAATTACACGATCAAATATCAAACCATATTTCCATAGAAACATCGGCTCAATTGCTAGAAAATGCTATATACAGATCTTTATACCCGTCTCTGTCACAAAACCAAACAGATACTCAATTCAATAACACTCTTCTTGATTATTTTCAACTTTACAATGAAGAATTTAACCGTAAACCCGCTGTTTATTATTCCTTGCATGAACCAGTCATAGAAATTCGAAAATTGAAAGAAGAATTAACCAAGAAGGAACAAGGTCGAGGGCGAAAACCCAAACATGGTATAAGAAAAGTCAAATCAAAACATTACAACACTGAATCGGAATACGAATGGGATCAAGACACCAATATCGTTTTTGTTCATATTTTGTATACCCTTCAACGAACCAAGACTCGATACGCTGATAAAACGCGATATTTCAAGGCCAGCGGACGATTGAGAATTCTCAAGTTAAATACTAGTTCTATTACCCCTTCCACACTTCACGCCACTCACTCCGTTCGGTGGCGTGATGCTACTCCCGAAGAATCCGTAATCTATAGTCTATGGATACAATCGCGATTATACCATTTTAAGCAACAATTCGAAGAGAGAAGTCTTGTTTATGGATATTATTTAGGCGGTAACAATCTTACAATAAGAAATAAGATTGATGAAGATCCCGACGCCATTGAAGATAAACGTAAACTTAAAACTGGACGTGTATGTAGTAATATTACACCCCCTGTGTTAGTAAAAATACTCGAATATCTCAAAGTTCAACCGCCTAAAAATATAGATGAAAATATGTGTGCACAAGAACTCTTACATTACATTGTCAAAACCAAAGGGTTTCAAGAACTTGAAGGAGAAATTGAAGATTATACATGTGAAAGACTTCGTTATTTTGCTTCGTGGATACTTGTTTCAAAATCGGTTATGTGTAAATGTATTGAAGACAAACTTTATGAAAATGATCTACTCTTTCGAACTTTATAATAAATCATTTTACATTACAAATATATAAATTGTATATTTGTAACTTGTTTTTGCTCCTTTTTATTTATTTATTATACTGATACTGGATATGCGGTTCCAGCCGGACATATTACTCCAGATCCTGAAGGCGTATACTGTGGGCAATAGACGCCTGTAGGTATCACATTTGCACTGGGCATAAGTTGTCCTCGTGTTGGTCTACGCGCATATTCTTGTCGGACTGCAGGGGGGAAGGCAGCTGCAGGGGGAACGGCAGCTGCAGGAGTAGCTACAAATGGCATTGGGGTAGCTACTCTTGAACAAGGTTTATTATCGGGATGGGGAGTGAGAACCAATTTCCCAGGATAAACGGCAGCACCGGCGACGGCATTAGAACAGGGTTTTCGCAATTCATACTGTTCTTCCAAGGCTGTTTTAGGACTAGGAATAAAGAATAAAGCTATTCCAACGATCAATCCGATGACGCCAATAACAATTAAAGCCCATACCCACCATTCAGAAGTTTTCTGGTTATTTTCATCTAAAGCTAGAATTACGACACCAGCAATTAATAAAGCAATACCTAAAAAAGAAACAATAGTTCCAGCAATTTGATATCCAGACCAAGTCATTTTTTCTTAGTGATGGAAAAAAACAAATCTTGTTTTACTCGTCTTTTGTTACTTTTGTCACTTTTGT
>Ga0209986_10000696_pt1 | contig 33112 bp, 27 predicted proteins | sample BlataG_FD_183168 | JGI IMG/M metagenome (GOLD analysis project Ga0209986, IMG submission 183168) | Deep subsurface microbial communities from Black Sea to uncover new lineages of life (NeLLi) - Black_00105 metaG (SPAdes) (version 2) | ecosystem: Environmental > Aquatic > Marine > Oceanic >...
GGTCGGCGGCCAGCACGACCTTACGCCCGGACTGGCCTCCCTTAGCCGGGTGGTTGGCGGCGCTCGGTGGTGCGCTCTTCTTTTCCTCTGACGCAGCTATTGCCTGGAACCGTTTCGTCGGTCCGCATCCCGGTGGGCGATTATTCGAAATGATCGCCTACCACCTGGCACAGATAAGCCTTGCCGGAGGTGTGCTGATGACGATCGGTGCTATTCCATAAAGAATCTTGGATCTCATGCAAGAATTGTTGGCAGGAATAATTGGATCGTTAAATAGACAAGGGGCTGTCCCAAAAGGGCAGCCCCGAACGGGGAGCTAGATCTCAAATGCTTGAAGGGGGTCTGCGACCCCCGTCATAGGCCAATATACTTATCGATGAGCAAGAACATCAGCAGGGTCACAGACCCTGCTGGAACGAAGAGGTCTTTTACATCTATCATAAAATTATCACTACTGACGGATGTCTGCTTATGTCAGTTTATGTTGGCTGACACCCCAGGATATGTCGACATATAAGCCCCTTCTTTACACCTGGGCAAAATGTTCCTCTTCTACCGCACGCCAATTGGCGCCCTCTGGTAGGCGCATGAAAGCCGCTAATACTGGATGAACCTCCCGGATGATCTCGGCCATACGCAGAACCAACCGACGCATTGAGAAGTGAGCATTCGGTTGGGAGCGCAATTCACACAAATGAAAGACTTCGCGCAGGTTAAGCGTCATCAGCACCCGGCGGTTGAAGCCGTTGGGGACTACATAAGCCGCTACATGGGGGTTCCACTTCGCCAATGTGTGATAGGCCTCATCGGCTGCATCCATCGCTGTCCGGTATGCCTCTTCGTAACCCGCTTCAGCGATCAGCCGCGGCACTGCATATCCAAGGTCAGCCGTCAGGCGCTGTGGGGTCTGGGTCATCATACGGTGGCGTTTAAGTTCGAAGTAGGCTCCCTGATCTAATTGAGCATCGAATGTGTAGACCGCGTGCTCTAGAGCCCGCAGCGGGACGTCATAGCGCCCCAACTTTCCCAGCAACGTTTCCACCAATTTAAGCCGCTGCTGCTCCCTAAGTGTACGTATATGGGATAACGCTGTTTCGAAGGAGCAGCCGGCGTGAGCGTACAGAGCTGCGGCTATCACCCGCAGCTCTGCATCTGGATCATATGCAATCAAGCGTAGGGCTTCATCGCTCCCCTCAGCGCCTAGTGCATCAGCAAAGATCGCCAACCCATCCTCCGTCATACTCAAGTATGGCGCCCGATCGGCGTACTTAATCAGAGTAGGCACCTCTCTCTGCGCTACCTCTTTCACTGCCAGTCCTATCTCACGGACCTCGGTCAGCGGATGGGTGAGCATCTTACAGATGGCCCATTCCAGCGCACGGGCGTTGACCGTCATCCCCACATTCGCCAGTGCAGCCGAGGGTAGTAAGAAACGACAAGCATCCACCCACTTGGAACGGATATGGTTTTCCCAGCCAACATCGCTATCCCCCTCCCTCCTGTGATGGCGTTCACCGACTTTTTCCCGCACTGGCTCTATTGAGTTCTGGTACGCCTGGAAGAGATGGTCACAACATTGGCAATAGGTCGCCTCATAGACCTCGCCGAGGACCTCCTGCGGGACGTAGTACTCGCCCGGCGCCCACTTCTGATAACGAGTGGATTTCTCAGTGTAGGAGGCCAAACGGTTCGACTCGATGCACTCGATGGCTAACCGGGAGACATTCTCGAAAGCGATATGCAACACGGCATGCTCGGCAACTGAAGCGTGTCCATAGCCAACCACCCATTTCTCATGGAACTCCGCTGATTTCTCATCGGTTAACCCCTCGGCGATCTCCCGAAAAGAGAGCGGTGACCTAGAAGTCTTGGCAAAGGTCACCGCGATCGTTTCTTGGCTGAGTCGTCCCGGATCAAGCAAATATATCTGTCGCTGTAAATCTTCAGCCATTTTCCATCTCCATGAGAGGGCTGAGAATCTCACGCGCTCGACTGACGTCGCTTTGGATCTGTGCGATCAGCGCCTCCGGGCTTGAGAAGCGCTGCTCATCACGCAATCGATCGATAAACGTTAACCGCATCTCCTGGCGATATAGATCATCATTGAAGTCGAGCAAGTGGGCCTCGATGGTATCAACACTCTGGGTCTCCTCGAATGTGGGTCGGACCCCAATGTTGGTCACCGCCTGCCAGCGCCGCCCAACGACCTCCGCGATGCAGGCGTACACTCCAGACCGAGGATATGCTCTCTCTTCTTGGACACGAAGGTTAGCGGTGGGAAACCCGAGTCGTTTTCCCCGATTGGACCCAGCCACGACCTCGCCCAGAACAACAAAGGTCCGACCTAGGTAAGTCGCCACACTGGCGACATCACCAGCGCGAAGCGCCTGACGGATCCGGGTTGAACTGACCACCTCTGCACCTAACAATACGGGGGCTACAACATGAAGTTGGAACTCACGGTCAACACTTGCTGTTTCAAGAAAACGATGACCTCCCTCGCGCTCATGGCCTAAAGCGAAATCCTCTCCCACCCATAAATGAGAGAAGTCGATATGGATCTGAACCATATCGAGAAACGCGTCGGCACTTACTTGAGAAAGTATGTGGTCAAAACGCTGGGTGATGACGTAGTCTACTCCCAAATCACCTAACAGGATTGCCTTCTCGTCAGGTGAATTAATGTAGAAAGTCGGTCGCCGACCTCGCAGAATGGCTGATGGATGTGGGTAGAAGGTTAACACAACGGATGGTAGGCCCAATGCGTTGGTATGCGCGACCATGCTCCGAACCAATGACTGATGGCCAAGGTGCACACCGTCAAAGGAGCCTATCGTCAGACCACAATCATCCAGATGAATAGAACCCAGGTCGTGAATATGCTGCATAGCGCTGTCTAACTAAGGAAGACCTTACGGGGGTGCCATTCCTTGCCCTCTTCGACAACCTCGAGGATTGCTACCAACTCACCATCCGGTCCGATCGCCCTCGCCATGCCGCTTGATCCCGGCTCAGCAGGAATACGCTGTCCGAAACGTATGCGTCCTAAATTATCACCCTCAACCTTGATCGTTGGTAAATCTGGCAGCGCTTTTACGGCTGGTTGTAAGTAGCGCTTCCATTTGTTGGTAAGAAAGCCAACCTCCAGCTTCGGCAAGGGGACAGCGTCTTCCAAGGAGAAAGGTCCTGCCCTAGTACGCCGCAGGCTGGCCAGGTATGCGCCGGTTGATACACGCGCGCCAAGGTCGTGAGCTAGGGAGCGAATGTAGGTCCCAGCCGTGCATTCGATATCCAAGAGCAGATCTGGTGGCCGGTATTCTAAAATCCCGAGTAGGTGAATAGTCACCACCCGGGGTTCCAGCCTCACCTCCTGACCTGCGCGGGCTAATTCGTAAGCCTTCTTTCCCCGAACTTTTATGGCGCTGAAAGGCGGTGGCACTTGTTCGATTTCTCCCCGGAACTCAGGCAGGACAGCTTGAATTTCTTCCAAAGTCGGTACAGCTTCTGTCTGCTGCACCACCGGTCCTTCGGCATCATAGGTTCGGGTTGCAGTGCCAAAGCGGACCACAGCTTCATAACGCTTTGAAGAAGTAGACAGGTACTCGCTCAGCCGGGTCGCCGGGCCAAGACAAAGGACAAGCACCCCCGAGGCGCGTGGATCAAGAGTTCCCGCGTGCCCCACCTTACGCACACCCGTGCCGTGACGCACAATTGTTACGATATTGTGTGATGTGGGGCCAACAGGCTTATCGACGATGATGAAACCAAACGCTTTCATTTTCCCCCCCGGTCCGAGTCTGACCCGAGGATAGTTCGTGTGGCGGAGAGCACCTTAGCTCTCACCTCTTCTAATTCACCGGCTACTATCGCTCCCGCGGCTTGCTCATGCCCTCCCCCGCCAAACGCGCTCGCCAGGCGAGCCACATTCAACCCGCTGCGGGAACGCCAACTTACTTTAACTTTCCCTCTGGACTGCTCCACAAAAATCAAGGCCACCTCAGCACTCTCGATCGTACTCAGCAGGTTAATAAGATCAGCATCGTCCCGACCAGGGTAGCCCACAGATTTTTTATCATCCAATGTCAAACTGGCCCACAGCAAGCCATCCTCTCGCTCTAGACGCGAGAGCCCACGTCCCCAATAGCGAGCAGCGACAAAGCTACGCTGGTTGAGTGAGCGCTGATAAACCTCCGCTAGCGGAGCACCAAGTTCAATCAACTGTGCTGCTACCCGGAGCACTTTTGGGGTCACGTTGGATGTTCGGAATCCAATCGTATCGGTCACTAAACCGGTGAGCAGGTTTGTGGCGACATCGGTGTCAATTTGCAGCCCTAAGGGGGACGACAGATCAAAAAGTATCTCGGCAGTAGCCGCTGCGTGCGGCTCGACAAAGTTGATGACCCCAAAATGGTTATTTGTCGGATGATGGTCGATATTCAGGTCGACCCTCCTCGGCAAGGACTCAAGATCATATCCGGTGCGTTCAACCGCGGAGCAATCCACCGCAATCAGCAAGTCGCATTCGGTAGGGATGGTTTGCTGTACCCTCTCTGCGCCAGGTAGAAAGAGAAATCGACCTGGCACGCCGTCAGCTAAAACCGAGGTAACCAGCTTCCCTGCATTTTCCAGGCAGATCGCAACGGCATTCAATGAGCCAACTGCATCACCATCTGGCCGTTCATGAGCAACGATTACGATGGTGTTAGCCCTATCCAGTAGAGCCTGAGCCTGGGTAATTTCACCCTTCACCCGTTTCTCCCTCACCCCCGGCCCGTTCTGAGTTCAACATATCAAGCAACTCATCAATGCGAGCGCCGTGTTCTAGTGAGAAATCCCAACGAAAACGGAGTTGCGGGAAGCTGCGTAATCGGACGCGGGCAGACAATTCACGGCGCAGATAACCGCGCGCACCCTCCAGCGCACGGAGCACCTCTTTCATCCGATCCTCTTCCCCGAGAGCCGTGATGTATATCGTGGCATAAGCCAGCTCACGATCGACGTCAACCGCGGTCACCGTGACCATCGCCAGGCGAGGATCGGCCACTTTACGCTGCAGCACCAGTGATAATTCTTGCTGGATCCGGTCACTAATACGGCGAACCCGAGCCTCATTCACCATAACGTCCCCCTCACTCCACAGCCACTGTCTCCTCGGTATAGCACTCGAGAATGTCACCGGTTTCGAATTTGTCAAAACCCTTTAATCCCACACCACACTCAAAGCCCTCTCGAATCTCGCGTATGTCGTCTTTCTCGTGCTTAAGTGAAGCCACTTGACCATCAAACACGACCTGTTCACCGCGTAACACACGGATATTTGCATTCCGCCTAAGTTCGCCCGCTAAGACCATACAACCAGCAATGTGACCTATCCTCGGTATACGGTAAATTACCCGTACCTCAGCCCGACCAAGCACGACTTGACGAATTTCAGGTTCCAGCATGCCTTTCAGCGCTTTCTCAATGTCTTCAGTCAAGCGATAGATGACATCATAAATCCGGATGTTGACCCCCTCATTTTCAGCCACCCGTCTTGCAGCTTGATCAGCGACCACGTTGAAGCCGATTACGATAGCGTCAGAGGCAGCCGCCAACATGATATCGTTCTCATTGATGTTGCCGGTGGCCGCGTGTAGCACGTTAACTTTAATATCACCGGCGCTCAACTCCTCCAGCGAGGATGTGATAGGTTCAACCGACCCCTGAGCGTCGGCCTTGATCACCAGGCGGAGCTCCTTCGTCTCGCCGGCTTGGAAAGCCTGAAATATCTGGTCGAGTGACATGGTCCTTGGCTGAACTTTCGCCTCCTGCGCCTGAAGCTTGCGTTGCGTCGCGATCGCTCGGGCGCTGCGCTCCGACTCGACAACGCTAAACAACTCACCTGCCATCGGGACATCCGAGAGCCCCAAAACCGAAACAGGTGTGGATGGCGTCGCCTGCTCGATTTGGTTTCCCTGGTAGTCAAACATCGCCCGTATACGCCCATAAGTTGTACCAACGATCACCACATCCCCAACCTTGAGCGTACCGTTCTGCACCAGCAGGGTCGCCATTATGCCTTTCAACTTGTTTAATTCCGCTTCAATCACAGTCCCGATGACCTTGCCGGAAGGGTTGGCCATTATTTCGGTTGAGTCCGCAATCAGGATGATCGCCTCAAGCAAATCCTCAATCCCTTCACCCATCTTGGCCGATACCGGAACCACAATCGTGTCCCCCTCCCAATCATCAGGGACCAGACCCACATCGGACAATTCATGCTTGACCTTGTCAGGATTTGCGCTGGACCGGTCAATCTTATTTAGCGCGACCAACACCGGAACACGAGCGGCGCGGGCATGGGCTAATGCCTCTCGGGTCTGCGGCATCACCCCATCGTCAGCGGCGACTACTAACACGGCAATGTCCGCACCCTGGGCTCCACGCGCACGCATTGCAGTGAAGGCCTCATGACCCGGCGTATCTTGGAAGGTGATCCGTCGGCCATTGTGGACAACCTGATAAGCTGCGATGCGTTGGGTAATCCCGCCTACCTCCCCCTCGGCGACATTAGTCTCGCGGATCGCGTCCAACAGTGTTGTCTTTCCATGATCCACGTGGCCTAACATGGTCACTACCGGTGGTCTGCTTTGAAGAGCCTTCGGATCCTCATCACCTATTAAACGCCGCCAATATGGCACTGCTGCTCCCTGGTCACCCTGCTCCACATCAGGAGGTAGGATGTGTTTGGCTTCGAAGCCAAACTCCTCCATTACAATAGCCGCCGTGTCAAAGTCAATTTGTTGATTGATGTTGGCCATCACGCCATTAGCCATCAATTGCTTGATGACATCAATAGGGCTAGTTTCAATCCGCGCTGCAAGCTCGCGGACTGTTAGACTTTCCGGGATTTCGATGATCGTATAGCCGTTCTCGCTCATAACGCACCTCCGGCTCGAGCACTCCGGCCGCGCCGAGCGAGTGGGCTTGATGAGCTAGGGGTTACGCCTAACTGTCTTCACTCGCATTGTGGCGCATCCAGCGAACTGGCTCGCCTCAGCCATGCTACTCGTCCGTAAAACCATCCATAAAGGCCATCAACGCTTCGCGGTCTTCAGGCACAAGCTCCGTGCGCAGAGCTTGGGCGAGCGAATTGCGCAGAGCCACTTGCCAGCAAGACCGCTGGTCATGAAGGTAAGCTCCACGTCCAGGCGCCTTGCCAGTCGGATCGATCTTCACGCCGTCCGGGCCACGCACAATCCGGATAAGCGAACGCTTTGGTAAAACTTGCCGGCAACCAACACATGTTCGGTGAGGGACATGGCGTCGCCGTCGCTCTTTCCGGGATGTCACAGTTATATATCTCTCTTAGATTCAGCGACTCTCGGCAGTAGCTTATAATTCATCATCTTCCCAATCCTCAGCCTGGCGTTTTCTTCGACGCCTGACGATCATTTCTCCCGAGTCAGGGTCGTACTCAACCACGCGTGAGATTTTCTTCCGTTTCTTACGCTTTTCCTCAAGCGATGGGAATATCTCCTCCTCCTCAACCAATTCTTTATCAAGCTCGACAACTGTTTCAAGCTCATCAGCGACCGCCTGGAAGGCATCTTCTAAAGTTAACTCAGGTTCAAAGACCTCTGGCGCTGGCTTGATTTCAACTTCCACCTCGGCGACTGGTTCAACTATCGCTAGATCGATTTCCGATGCCACCTCTACAGGCGCTTCGACCTCTACGATCTCCACACCCTCAACCGCCTCCTCCTCTTCCTCTTCGACCACTGGTATTTCCTCTTCAACCACGACCTCGGGCGTTGGCTCCGGGTATTTAAAGCCACGAAGTACTTCTCCCATCTCCTGGATTGCCTTTGGTCCGACACCCGGCAGGGCGAGGATCTTGTCCCCATCGACCTCAAGTTGCTCCAGCACCTGACCAGCGCTTTTATAACCCGCTTCACCTAGAAGGTTCAACACCCGGGTAGAGAGTCCCACCTCTTGCAGGTTGACTTCATACGCCGTAGATGGTATCGATGCTCGGATAACCTCAAGTCTATCGAGTTCAGCCTGCCGCTTGGTATCGCGCCGGGCAATAATTTCTAGCTGAACCCGATCGACGAAGGATCTCATGGTTTGATATTCCTCCGGCGTGACAGGCCGATTTTCAGCCTTCTTTGTCATTACCGTTTCCACCTGCAAGATCGTGTCCGCCTCACTTGTGGCCATATCGGCATATGTCGGGTCCGAAGTCAGAAGATTTAGTAAATCAACCGCCGACTCGGTAAGGCTCTTAATATCGATCCGCCAGCCTGTTAGCTTAGCGGCTAACCGAGCGTTCACCCCTGCCCGTCCGATGGCCAGACTAAGTTGATCCTCCGGCACAACTACCATGGCTGTTTTGCCGTAATCAGGTTTTTCGTTTAAATAAACCCCCGCGACACGCGCCGGGCTTAGCGCTTTGGCGATAAAAGTAGCCACATCGGGGTTCCACTCGATCACGTCAATCTTCTCATCATTCAAATCACGGACAACCGATTGAATTCGAACCCCGCGCATTCCAACACACGCGCCCACCGGATCAACCCCTTCCCGCAGCGCCGCAACGGCAACTTTGGCTCGTTTGCCAGCCTCACGGGCGATGGCCTTAATTTCTACCAACCCCTGGCTTATTTCCGGCACCTCCATTTCTAATAATCGCCGAAGCATGGCCGGATGTGTACGCGAAGTGACGATCACTGGACCGCGCGAGGATTTGCGCACCTCCAGCACATAAACCCGGATGCGGTCACGAACCCGGAAACGCTCACCCGGTATCTGTTGATTTCTGGGCAGGATCGCTTCCGCTCGACCCAGCAGCCCCACTGTTACCGCCTGAGGTGTGATGGAATGCACCGTACCATGGACCATGTCGCCTTCGCGTTCAATAAATTCGGCGTACTGCGCCTCACGCTCAGCTTCCCTCAGACGCTGTAAGATCACTTGCTTGGCTGTTTGTGCCGCCACCCGACCAAAGTCCTTGGGCGTCGATTCAACCATGACCACACCCCCCAACTCTACCTCGTGTTCGACCTGGCGAGCTTCTTCTAAGGAGACCTCAGTCGAAGGGTTTTCGACCGTCTCGACAACTTCCTTCTCAGCGTACACATGTACTTCGCCGGTCTCGGGGTTGATCTTGACCTCGACTCTCTGCGCACTAGAGGCGTATACTGAACGGCGATAGGCGGAGATCATCATTGCTTCCACAGCCTCCATTACAGTGTCTTGCGGGAGGCCGAAGCGCTCGGCGATCTCGTTAAATGCAAGGGAAAATTCACTCTTCATCTGCTTGCTTCCTCTGTCAGGCCTTTGTCGGAGGGCTCATATGTAGAAAAAAGTGGGTGAAACCCACTTTTCCAGACAACCTCTCAATCGAAGACCTGACCAATGTATTTTAGCATAGAGGTGTACACCCTGCAAGGTTGACGGTCTCCCAGCAACTCCACCCGCAATTGACGCCCACCGCCAGACCCCTTATTATACTCTCATCAACCAGATTTTCCCTTTGAGGTGACACATGGAAATTGGTCTTGTGCGTCTGATCGATATCGACGACGAGATGCAACAATCCTATCTGGACTATGCCATGAGCGTGATTGTAGCCCGCGCCTTGCCCGACGCTCGTGATGGTTTAAAGCCCGTTCATCGCCGCATTTTACACGCAATGCACACCGTGGGCATCCGACCTGATACGGGTTTCAAGAAATCCGCACGCATTGTCGGCGAGGTACTCGGCAAGTATCACCCGCACGGCGATATGGCCGTCTACGATGCTATGGCCCGCATGGCACAGGATTTCTCAATGCGCTATCCCTTGGTCGATGGCCAAGGTAACTTTGGTTCGGTTGATGGCGATCCACCAGCAGCTATGCGTTACACTGAAGCTCGCATGAACCCACTGGCAACAGAGATGTTGGCCGATCTTGAAAAAAACACTGTCGACCTCATTGATAACTTCGACGGATCGCTCCAGGAGCCAACCGTGCTCCCGGCTGGCATCCCGAACCTGCTCATCAACGGCGCCACCGGTATTGCAGTAGGCATGGCGACTTCAGTCCCACCTCACAACATCAACGAGGTGTGCGATGCACTTATCTACATGCTGGAAAATTGGTCCCACCTAGAGTCGATCAGTCTCGACGACCTGATGAAATTCATCCGGGGGCCAGACTTCCCCACCGGCGGCATTATCCTGCGTGACAAAGGCACAGGCGAGGGCTTGACTGCCGCCTACAGTACCGGGCGGGGTAAGATCACCGTCCAGGCTCGGGTTCATATCGAAGAGATGGGGCGTGGGCGTTCGCGCATCATCGTTACTGAATTACCTTACCAGACGAACAAATCCAACTTAATCGAACGCATCGCTGACCTGGCTCGCGCAGGCCGGTTGGAAGGTCTGTCCGATCTACGTGACGAATCCGACCGACAGGGAATGCGTATCGTCATTGAGCTGTTAAAGACAGCCAAACCGGAGAAGGTGCTTGCTGAGCTATATCGCCGCACACTAATGCGGACAACCTTCAGCGTGATAATGTTAGCTCTGGTAAACGGCGAGCCACGTTTGCTCGGTCTGAAACAGACGTTGCGGGTCTACCTGGAACACAGGCTCGAGGTGACTCGGCGTAGTAGTGAGTATGATCTGACCAAAGCCCGAGAGCGTGAACATATCCTGACTGGCCTCCAAGTGGCGCTTAACAATCTGGATCAGATCATTCAGATGATCCGCACTTCCAAGGACGCTGAACAAGCCCGTAAGCGCCTACAACATCGTCTAAAGCTGAGCGAGATCCAGACAAACGCCATCCTAGATATGCCACTACGTCGGCTATCGAGTCTCGAGCGCAAGAAAATCAACCAGGAATATAAGCAGGTGCGCACGCGTATCAAAGAACTAGAGGGATTGCTGCGCTCGAAGAAGAGGATGCTGTTGCGCATCGCTGAAGAACTAACCCGGATAAAATCGCAATATGGTGACCGCCGGAGAACACAAATTGTCAAGACAACCAAGGGAAAACGCGCTCAAGCGTTATTAACTGCAACCGACCTGGCGCCAACCAAGGAAACCTGGGTGGTGATCTCGCGCGATGGCCTGATCTGGCGCACACCCACCGCTCGCCTTCCACGCCTCTCCGGTCACGCCGCGCCGCGTTTGGTGATCGGGGCTAGTGTACGGGATACCCTTTACCTTTTCAAAGCTCAAGGGTTGGCTGTGGCGGTCGCCGTCCATACCCTCCCTGAATGCGATAAGTCAAAGGATGGCACATTAATCGCCGCAGCTACACCCTTCGATCCTGACGCAGAAATCGTCGCTGGAATCGCCTTGCCTCTTGAGAAAACGGGGATAAATGCGGATGAGGGTTACTTAATTATTGGTACGGTCAACGGTATGGTCAAAAAAACTAGCCTCCAGGTCTTCCCAGGTCCTTCGGCTAATATCTTTCAGGCTATCAAGATCGCCGATACAGATGATCTTGGTTGGGTTCACCTGACGAGTGGTAAGAATGACATTTGCTTAATTACCAACATGGGAATGACGATCCGCTTCCCCGAGACGGATGTTCGCCCGATGGGGTTTGCTGCGAGCGGTGTGCGTGGCATACGGCTCGATGACCCAGAAAGCCGGGTTGTGGGAATGATCGTGGTTGTCCCCGGCAGCGATCTCCTGCTGCTGACTGAGGATGGACTGGCAAAGCGAAGTGCGCTCAATAAATTTCCCCGCCAAAGACGCCACGGTAAGGGGGTGTTAGCCTGGAAATCAGGGGAAGGTGTGCGCTTGGTGGGCGCGGCTATTGGCCATTCAGGCGATCGTACAGTCGCCCACCTTGCCAAAGGAGCTGCTCGCTCAGTACGTTTTTCAGATGCACCCAAGAGGGCTCGCACAGCAGTCGGAGTAAAGTTGTTCGAAGTAAAGCAAGGCAATCGGGTAACCCACCTCACCCCGGTGATCAGTCGACCGACATTCGGTCCAAAAAAATCAAGGACTTGAAACACAATGAAAATTACCAGTCAGAAATCCGGGGTGTAAGACAGCTACAGATCTAACAAGGGAGAATACAGACATCATGGTTCATACTTCAACCAAGCCTGTCCCGCTCACGTCGAAGGACTAGGACAGGCATACCCCTAACAAGTATAAGTCTATAGTTTACAGCCTACGAGGTTTACTCCCAAAGAGAGCTAAAAATGGTTCGGAAAATCGGCAGAGTGGCCTTTCACTTACGGCAATTCATAAATGATCCGATTGACAGCGGAGGGAATCTCATTAGCCGGCACAACCTTCGAACCTTTAGTTAACGTACCCTGATAAGCCTGCTCTCCGTAATCTGTCACCCATCCATCAAGCACGAAAGCAATTGTTCCACCGGCTGGCACCCACTCGCCATTGTAGCGGCGCGCCAAGTGAAAGTGTGTTCCCGTTGAGCGCCCTCCCTCGCAAGAAGGATGGCCAATTACATCCCCCTGTTGCACATGCGCCCCTTCTTGAATGCGATCCTCAGAAGCGACGTGGAAGAAGAACAATACCCACCCGGTGCGCTCGTCTCCATCATCGTCAAGATCAAGTACTACCGTCGCCTCGCCGCTGCGAGCGATTACACCGTCAGCAGGTGCAGCTATCCACTCGGCAGATGGCACGCATCCACCTTCCTCAGACGGTGGTCCGAAATCCAGCGCGCCGAGAGGCAGGCTGGTCCCCCAACAGTAGTGGGGACCAGCGGTGAAGCCCCAAATGCGATTGGGAACGAAGGGCAGTGCTAGATCAGGCTGAGTCAGGTTTCCAGGGATGAGGTGAACTTCGAGGCTAAAAGGATCACCCCAGAGCCGTTCATACGTACCAGAGAAGCCCTCCGGGCTGACAGCCCGATCGAAATCCTCCTGTCCGTATATACCGGCGAATACAGAATGCACAGCCATGGTGCCTGCGTTCTGCCATGGGTCAGGTCGCACCAGTAACCCATCCGTTAATTCAAATTCATAAAGTGTTCCTGTTCGCCAACCATAATAGCCATCATTCAGCCGCTCAGCAGCCCAAATCAACTGCCAAAATAAACCCTTATAACGTTGTTGTTCCACACCCAGAGGATAGTTGGCTTCATCGCCCTCGGGAAAGGGCTTGGTGAGCGCCTGGGTTTGATATTCAAACAACGCCAAGAGCACTCGTGGATTTATGGAATAATTCTGGGCGATAACCTCAACCACCTGCCATGCCTGGCGTTGACGCTTGTAGGCGAAGTCAGATAGCCCAGCCAAGTATCCTGGAAGTCGGCGAATCTCTGATTCGATGTCGAAATCGACCACTGAGGGCCCATAAACCACCTCACTGTCCGGCAAAATGTGAAAGGACGAACCAGTGAGTGGAACATAATAGGTTGGAATCTGCATCGGATAGCCCGGAGGCAATGTAGTGACACCATTGGGAAGATCTGGGTTAGCTGCCAGAATTTCCTCAACGGTGGTATTGAAGTGGGCTGCTAATGCCGGAAGCGTGTCACCGCTTTGAGTGTTGTAATTGAACAATTCCCCCGGGGGATGTGGACTGCGAGCGGGTAGCGGCGTCGGATGGGTGTCTGGAGTTGGCGTCACAGACATAGGCATCGTAGTGGCAGGCGGCGAGTGTGGCCCACAGGCAGCGATTAATATCGCCAACGCCATCAGCGATGGGATGCATCGAGTTCCATAACTGGTCATCGCTTTATCAGAGTCTCCTGGATTGCACACGGGCAGGCGTAGACAATCTGATCTCCCTTGACCAGCGCGCCTTGATACGGCTTGGAACCAGCGACTGCAACCCATCCACTAAGTTCAAAGGGCAAGGGTCCATCAGCCAGGATCCACTCGCCGTTGTATTTACGGGCGATGTGAATGTGAGTCCCGGTAGCTATTCCACCCACACACGAGGGGTGGCCGATGAGATCCCCCTGCTCGACAAGAGTCCCCACTTCAACCCGCCCCTCATCGGCGATGTGCAAGTAGAGCAAAGCCCAACCGCTTTGTTCACGTCCATCACCATCCAGATCCAGCACAACCACTCCCTTACCACTGCGAACTACGATTGCCGGCGCAGCGGCGACAGCCCATTCATAAGAAACAACACAACCGGATTCCATCGACGCCGGCGCGAAATCCAACGCCGCCCATGCACTCTCCCGCTCCCAGGCGCCGTGAGGACCCCCGGTAAAAGCCCACACATGACCAGGTAGAAAGGGCAGGATCAAGGAGGGTTGCTCCACACCAATTTCGTATAGTTGGTACTGGTAAGCCCATGGGTCTCCAAAGAAAGCGATATATGTTGCAATGAACCCATCCGGACTAAGGTCTCGCTCCCACCCTGGAGTAGCTTGACGAAGAGAGAAGTAGTACTGCAAGGCAACCGTGCCTGCATTAAGGTCTGGTGCTAGACGGACTACCAAACCATCGCTGAGGGTGACCTCGCTAAATGTTCCAGCTCGCCAACCGTAATAACCGTTGCCAAGTTCATTTGCTAACCAAGTCAATTGATCTTGCAGCCCAGACATCCGGATATCAACAAACCCCATCGGGTACTCCAAAGCATCTCCACTTGGGGTTGCTGGATCAGTGACCCAACCCGATTGATATTCAAGCAAGGCCAGCAACAACCGAGGATTGATTGAGTTATCGCGAGCAACATGAGCCACCACCTCTGGGCCCGAAAGCCAGCCAGTACCCACGTACTCCCGATAGCCTGCCAGGTAACCTCCCTGGTTAGCGGCGAAAGAGGAGACATCAAAGTCCGTAACGTGGGGTGAAAAGACCAATTCACTGTCCGGGATGAGGCGGATGGTGGGACCCGTCACCGCGAGACGACTGGGTATGAGCAGCAGCTGTCCTGGATCAATTAATTGGCGCTCGTCAGGTAGGGTATCGGGGGAGTCGATATCTCCTGGTACAACACCAAAATGTACTGCGACTGTCCACAACGTGTCCCCTGGCTGAGCTTTATACAACAACGTCTCGACCTTCTCAGTGGCAAGCACGATTGGCGTTGGAGGGAATGTTGGCGAGACCAACGGCTCCGGCTCAAACGGGGTAACTGTGGCCTCGGTGGAAATCCCAACAAACGATGTGCTCGATACCTGAGGGGCAGGCGTAGTTGGCGCAATGGTCAAACTTACCAACTCACCTGAACCAATGGTATACACCGCAGGAACATCAGCACGGGTGCAAGCTAAAGTCGCCAGCAGGAGGGTTGCGGCGACACAAAGTATTCGCTTCACGGAGTCAGGCAGATCTGGGATCAACAAAACCTCATCTGCTAATCTGGTTGGTCGAACCGCGACGAAAATATGCCTCAATAGTGATAGGCCCTCGGCTCAATGTGCCGTTGTATTCTCTCCCCCGCCCTGCAGAAACCCAACCGTCCATGACGAATGGGATGAGACCATCGGCAGGAATCCATTCACCATTATACTTGCGAGCCAAGTGCACATGGGTACCGGTTGAGATACCACCTTCACAAGACGGATGCCCGATACGATCACCGGCTTGAAGGGTAACCCCCGGTTGAACCCGGTCGCGCTCTTCGATATGCATATAAAGCAATACCCATCCAGTCTGCTCGTATCCATCACCATCGATGTCTAAGATAACCTCTCCCTCTCCAGCGCGTAAAACCAACCCGCCAGCAGCCGCGACTGCCCACTCGTCGGAACGTATACATCCAAGGGAGTACGATGATGGCGCGAAATCTAGTGCGCCCCAGGCTGCCCCCGTATCCCAGGCGCTATGCGGGCCTGCGGTGAATGACCAGGTTATCCCCGGTTCAAAAGGCAATTGCATGGGCGGCTGCTCAAGTTCAGCGGATAGGAGAGGCTCCACCGCCCGGTCAAATGGGTTACCGAATAGGGACAGGTATGTTTGGTAAAAGCCATTCTCCCCAACTACGTTCCGCCATGCGTCCACATGATATAGCTGAGAGAACATGTATTGCACACCTACTGTACCGGCGTTAACCCCCCGCCCTGGGATGACCACGCTTCCATCGCCGAAGACATATGGGCCAGCCCAGCCTGCTCGCCACCTGTAATAACCAGTGTTAAACTGATTTGCCACATAGGAGAGTTGGCTGAACAAGCCCTCCCAGCCTGAGCTGACAAACCCAACAGGATATGTCAAGCTAACAGTCGGTACATCCTGGTCCGTTAGCCAGCCACTCTGGTACTCCAACACAGCCAGCAGCAGTAGTGGATTGATCGAATAGCGCTGGGCTACAAGTTGCACAATTCCTGTCCCACTCAACTCCTGACCTTCGACTTCCTGGTTGTAATGTGCCAAGACCCCTCCCCACCGGGCGACCTCAGAACGCAGGTCGAAGAGTGCGCTTGCTGGACCGTAGACCAGCTCAGAGTTTGGGATGATCTTGAAGTTGGGACCGGGAGCTTGAAGGATCGGCGGAGGTATGACCAGAGTCTGCCAGACGGCAAGGAAATTCGGGTCGGTGAGATTGTTGGCGGCGATGATCAGTTGGGCACTGACGTTAAATCGAACTGCGATCACGCTAAGCGAGTCTCCTGGCTGAACGACGTAGAACTCAGTCTCGCTACGGATGGTCGGCGGATCGCGGAAGCTGTCCGGAGTGGGGGTGAGATAGGGTTCGTTGGGTTGGCGTGTTGGTGGGAGAAAAGTAATCAATGGGTGAGGAGGCGTGCTCGAATAAGGATCCGACTCAGCGGTTGGATCCTGTTCAACCCCCGGTTTGTGCAATTGCCAAGACCGATCTGGCGCATCAGGTTGGGTACAGGCCTGGATCAACATCAGTAAGCTGAACCCAATCAAAATCAGACCAAATCTATGGTGATAGAATAATTGGTTCACTAATCAGCTGCTTCCTCGCTCTTTGGGAACATAAGCACAGCCTATATCCAGCCCGTTCTTAGCCAGGTTTAATCGCCAGCAAGGAGTGAAAAAATAAACACCTCGCTCACTTCACATCATATGGCGCAAGTTTTATGCCAGGTTAGAACCATGATCGACTTCACCGAAACTTTTTCGACCTCTAACCGTAACATACCCAGCAGAGACTTTCCCGGCTCGCTAAGCAATCTACGTTGAAAGACATCGACAGTGTCATGATGGAACCTACCATGTTGCTATGATTATCTTATCTTGATCTACATAGGTTACATGTATCCAATTGGCTAATAGGATCCATAGCTGCACTGAAAAAAGAGCAAATGCGAGAATGAGAACGGTACTAAGATTAGGCTCCATCACCCAGATAGGGTTATCAAGAGAGTGGATGGGGGGTTATCGAGTTCCTAGAGTTGCTTCTGTAGAAGGTAAGCCGGCTCAGAGACATATTGCAGCTGACCGTGATCGTCGATATAGGACCACTGACCTGGATCCTCGGCGAAGATCGTGTATCCCAACCGCTCATAAAGTCGGCGAGCAGCGCGATTTTCTTGAGCTACGGCAACGACAGCCCGGTGGAATTTACGATCCCGTAATACATCCTCCGCTTGATGGATCAAACGCGTGCCAATGCCAAGGTTGCGGAAGGCCGGTTGAATGCGAAAGGATTGGATGTATCCGGTTGACGACTTGTCGTTCAGTTTGGGACGGTTACAAACAAATTGAACGAATATCTGACCGACAATTTCACCCCCAACCTCTACCACGAACAAGGCGCGCCGACCCTGGTTAGCCTCCCACATAGCTCGCTGGTAAAGCTGACGGTAGCGGCGATATTCACCTCCCCATTCGAGGGCTGGGAGATCATCCTCCTGTGCTGGCCGGATGAACACCTCAAGCGCCTTCATTGTGAGCCTTAGCCTCCTCAACTAGACGATGGAGCAACGCCGCCTCCTCTTTGGCTGTACTGATCACACCATCCAGCCATGCTGCTCGAAGGCTCCAGAGAATGCGGCGATATACAGGACCAGGCGGCAGGTTGAGAGCCCTCAAGGTGTCGCCATCTGCCTGGGAAGTGACCATGCGCCACTCGGCTAGATATCGATAAAGGGCATCGCGCGCTTCCGGACGATCCGCCAGCGCCAGCCACGCTGCCACTACTGCCTCCTCCCGGCTTCCTTCCAATCGGGCCACCACTTCGCTTGGCTTTATCCCCTTCGATGAAACATGTAATTCATAACCCAAGCGATTTACCTCCAGGATATCTGTCTTTATTGAAGCTGGTAAGTGGAGGCGGTTACAAACAGCTTTCGCCTCCTCAGTTGACAGACGGAAGCACAGCAGAGAATAGAGCAGAAATTCCCTCTTCGGCGTAATCGTAAGGTACCACTCCTGAGGCGGAATAAACGCCCTCGCCTCCTCAAAGCGGGCTTTCAACCACGCATCCCAGGTGAAGGCTTGGTGAATGGCTCCTAGAAGACCAATTTCCTCCAGACGGGCCATGATCTCCAGTAGGTGGTCTTCCTTGAACATTAGAATTAATTCACTCCGAATTCGCTCTCCACTGACCCGATCCAGTAGTGGAAGCGCTTGCTTTAGCAGATCCAGTGTTCGGCTTTCAATCTCGAAACCCAATCGTTGCTCGAGACGAACAGCCCGCAACATACGAGTCGGATCATCAACAAAGCTGATCGAGTGCAATACCCGGATCAAACCCTCGCGTAGGTCACGGCTGCCGCCCCAGTAATCAAGCAGTTGGCCGTAATAACGACCATCCAACCGAAGAGCGAGGGTATTGATAGTGAAATCCCGTCGGTGGAGATCAAGCTTGATACTACCTCTCTCGACTGAAGGTAGCGCAGTAGGGTGCAAATAGAATTCAGTACGGGCAGTTACAAAGTCGAGGCTTTCGGGAAGCTCGTCGGCCTCGACCAAGCGACCACCAAGGTCCTGCAGTAGCTTTGGCTGTTCTCGGTCCAACCGCCATTTGGCGGTGCCGAAGCGGCGGTGGCTGCTGATCCGTCCCCCGTAAATGTCTACCAGTCTTTGGGTCAGTCCAATCGCATCTATCTCGACCACCAGATCGAAGTCGACGCTTGGTGCCCCGAGCAATAGATCTCGCATGAAGCCACCCACGATGTATAACGCGTCGTTACCCTCCTCAGCTTGACGAGCTACAAGCTTTAGAAGCTCTAACCGAGCTGGTGGCAGGGCGTTCTTGAGTCTATCGGCGAGACTGGTCATAGGCGTGTCGTCGACTGCAGCTCCCAGGGTCTTAAGCAGGTCCGTACGAGTCACAATACCGATAATTTCATCGGTCTCCAGGTCGGCCACTGGCACCTGACCCCAACCATATTGGATCATAACTCGCTGAAGGTGCTGAACCGAATCCCCAGAGTGTACCACGAGATCCCCAGCCTCCATGATGCTGGAAATCGGGTTCTTTCCCATACCGTAGGTCATCGCTCGATCAACAGCCCGGCGAGTCAGTAAGCCAACCACCCGACTGCCATCCACAACTGGGTAACCCTCATGACCAAAACGCTGCATGCGCTCGGCCGCATCGACAACCAGATCCTCAGGATTTAACAATTGCGGACCACGTGACATAATTTCTCCAACTGTCTTCGCCGGCTTAACCACCGTTGGAAGAAATGCCCGTAGTTCCTCACAAACCTGCTCTATGCTCCGATCGCGGATGAGGGCTGCCGCAGCCCGGCTATGCCCTCCACCACCAAAATATTCAGCCACCTCACCCACATCGAGCAACTCGGTTGTGGAACGCGCTACCAGTTGCACTCCTCCATCCAGCATCACGAGTACGAAGAGCCCATCTGGGTCGAAGAGATCACGCAACTTGTGAGCCAATGTAGAAATTTCATCTGCCATATCCTCGACAGAACCACAGGCGACCACCACGGAAAGCCCTTGAAACTCATAGGTCTCAGCCGCCTCTAGTAATCGATTATATAGATGACGCTGTTCAGAGGAGAGAGGGTGATTGAGAAAGTCAGCAGCAATTGTCAGGCTAGCGCCACAATCAAGCAGCCAAGCGCAGGCACGGATGTCGCGCGGCGTCGTGCCCGGGTAGGATAATGATCCAGTGTCCTCATATATCCCCAGCATCAACAAAGTCGCAGCAACTAGATCGAGTTCGATCCCTGCTTCCTCCAACGTCTCAACCAGGAGTGTTGTCGTCGCTCCTACCTCTTCGATATGGCTGGTCCATGACGGATCTAAACCCTGATCGAAGGGATGGTGATCGATGACGTGGACTTGAGTGCGCTGGCGGTAACCTTTAACCGAAACCGGGGATTGAGTGTCCACAAGCGTCAGCCGATCTATACGCCTGCGCGGTAAATCATCGAATTCAATAAATGGTAGTCCGTCGCCATACAGCGTCAGAAAGGCCCGCACGTTGCGATTGAGGCGTCTGGGCAACACGGCCAGCGCTTCAGGATCGAGTAAGCGCGCCGCCAACAATGATGCGACAGCGTCAAAATCCGCCTGCTCGTGGGTAAGTATCAGGTGCATCTTCTGCCAACCCTTTTCGCTTTGTGATCGAATAAACCGCCACCGTAGTCAATCTAAAGATACTTTCCAGCCAGGGGTTCCTGCACTGCGGATTATACAACGGCCCAGGGGACAGGGTTAGTTAGCAGTTATTCTTCTCCTCCGCTGTCGGACAACGCCTGGTCGATCTTCTTGAGGGCCATCTCCAATGCCAGCTCCGGGGTTGCCCCTTGCAGAGTTACCGCGCGTACTGCACCCTCTAACGGTTCAATATACAGGCTCAGGTCAGGATGGAGCGGCAGGGCTACACCAGATGAAAGTGAGGCGGTCATTTGAGCTTGAAGCCCATCACTCAATGCAATAGAGGCCAACGATGGGAGGTGGTACGCGCCTTCTGGATCGCTGAGGATTAGTTGCCCCTCGGGCGTCAGTAAGAACCTGGCGAATGCCCAAGATGCCTCCAGATCGACAGGGGAAGTACCGGTCACTAGATAGACGTTTTCAGTCCACACGAAACCGGCTAGTCGCTGATTGGTTTCTGAGTAAAGAGGCCAAGGATCGATCACAAGATTGTCAAAACCGATGACTTGCGCCAAACGTGGAGCTTCCAGGGTGCTCTCAATCAGCCAGGATGATCTGCTGGTTTCAAATAGGATCAGGTCGTCCTCAGAGTTGAAACTCACACGCCCAGTAGCTCGTAAAGACATCAGTAACCTAAGCCAGCAAAATCCTGCTTGGTTATTAAGATTCAAGTCACCTCTTTCGTCAAAAAGGTCGCCATCACAGGCTGCCAGTTGCGAGGCTGAGTACATGAAACCATAATCCAATCCAGCCCCGACAATCTGGTCGTCTTTTAGACGCTGCGCAGCGTCGACAAGTTCGTCCAGGGTCGCCGCTGAATTAGAGGCTATCGAACGATTGCGAAAAAGGACCATCCCATGCCTTTCAACAGGCAAACCAAGTAGTGCTCCATTGTAATCAACTTGACGCCAAGCGATTGGGTCAATAGTCGCTTGAAGTTCATCATCTGCCCAGTTGGTGAGGTCGAGAACCATACCACTTTTCCACAACTCAGGACCCCAACTGGCAGGGCCGAAGAGAAGGGAGGGCGGGTTGCCTTCTATTACCGCCGCCTCAAAAGCAAGGCGGAGTTCATCCTGCGGATAATACGCGATGGCAAAGGTGACCTGCGGGAAATTCTCCTGAAATGCAGCAATCACCTTGTTAAGTGTCTCGAGCTCCACCGGATCCCAATCGAGCCACAGGTTTACTGTGCCGGGCAATGATGGCGTCGAATCAGCGGTCGCGGTTGGCTTAGGCGCGGTAGCTGGAGGGGGAGGCGACGGCGTAGGAACCACCATCTCAGGCATACCAGTGGGCGTCTTGATCGATTCACATCCAACCAGGCTGAGCATGACCACCAGGACTCTCAGAAGTAGCGAGGTGTTAGATCTCAGATTATTCACTAAGAATCTCCTTGCTGACGGATAAGCGAAAGGATCATCCTTCGCATGGATATCAAGCTCGGTATCTCCAGCCACCGTCCCAAAGCAAGAAAATAAATCCCCCAGGATTGGAGTGTACCATATGCTCCATCTAGGTTGATAAGGCTTTAGATATAAATGATAATCTGGAAATAAACCATAACCCGCCGATAGGAGCTTTGACTTGATTAACCCCTGCAATTTATGCCCGACTGCAGACACACATACGATCGAACGATGTTACGAACAAAGGTAACTACTCGCCCTCCCGCAGGTTTAGATGTTGTTTTGACATAGAATCGCGTCTCGACCGGATATTCAAACCAATAAATGCTCTCAGTCGCAACCTGCGGGAGGGTAGGCCGAGTAGTCACGAACAAAGTATAATACCCCGGTGATTTAAGTACCCATGGATAACTGGCGGCTTATCATCTCATCACCTTCCACTGGTGATAAAAACATGGCGCTTGACGAGGCCATCCTAGAGGCGGTCTCGTCCGGCGAATCGCCACCCACCCTGCGGCTCTATGCCTGGCAGCCCCCATGCCTCTCTATTGGCTACGCTCAGCCTGTGGCGGACGTGGATCGTCAGCGTCTCGATGAACTTGGCTGGGGTCTTGTCCGCCGCCCAACCGGTGGTCGAGCTATCCTGCATTCGGACGAGCTCACCTACGCCGTGATCGCCGCCAATACGAACCCACATGTCGCCGGAGGCGTCCTCCAAAGCTATCAACACCTCAGTCGAGGCCTGGTCGCTGCGCTTACCATGCTAGGTCTACACGTAGAGGTTCAACCTAACATCCCCGTTCCCGAAGAACAACGAGCCAACCCTGTTTGCTTCCAGGCGCCCAGCGCTTATGAGATCACCGTCAGAGGCAGAAAGCTCATTGGCAGCGCTCAAGTGCGGCGGCGGGGTGGTGTATTACAACACGGATCGCTGCCCTTAAAAGGGGATATTACCCGCATCTGTCAGGGGCTACGATTCGAAGGTGAAGCCTCCAGCCAACAATCTGTTCAGTCAATTCGTGAGCGGGCGGTAACTGTGGAGGAACTACTAGGAAGACAGGTGCCCTGGCAGCAGGCAGCCGAAGCTTTGATCGAGGGTTTCACCAACGCTATGGGTTTGAGCCTGGATCTACAACCCCCCACAGAAGCTGAGTATAAACGGGCAGAGATGCTGGTCTCAAGCCGCTACAGCCAATCAAGCTGGACGGAGCGAATCTAGCATCCGCGATAGATCTTGTCACCAATCTCCAACCAAGCTAAACTCCTGGCATGCACGTCGCCGCACTGACCATCGAGCTACGTTTCCCAGGATGTGCTTCACTCAAGCAGAAGCGCAGCCGGATCAAGCCGCTCCTGGCCAGGTTGCATCGTGAATTTAATGTCTCGGTTGCTGAGATCGATCACAACGACCATCATCAGTTGGCGGTCATTGCCTGTGTGGTCGTCAGCAATGATGCCCGGCACGTCCAGCGAAGGCTGGCCAGCATCCCAATCTGGATCGAAAGGCATCGGCCCGACATTCAGGTGATCGACGATCGAATCATGCTTTTATGAGGTGTTATCAGGAGAGAATATGGATCTGGGACTGAAAGACAACGTAGCCCTGGTTACAGCCGCCTCAAGAGGGTTAGGTAAAACTGAACCACGCAGCTACGGCTGCGTGGTTTATTAAAAGGGAAACGCGGTTGCCAGCCAGCGATTCACGACAAAGAGTGGGTTTACGCCACCTGCTCCTCTTGTACCAATAGTCTACGCCTAACAAGTGTACGTAAGCGAGAGGCGAGCAGGCTAGCGTGGATCGGCTTGATTAAGTAATCATCCGCTCCTGCATCCAGAGCACGAGCAACACTTCCTGGAGAGCCAAGCGCGGAAAGTATAAGAATCGGGACATCAGAGAATTCACGAATATGTTCACAGACCTCCCAACCATCCATCTCGGGCATTAGGATATCCAGGATCACCACATCGGGCTGGGCTTCCTGGCAAGCATGAATTCCCTCCTCACCCGAGAACACAGCCTGAATCTGGAAATCCTGGCCTCTCAATAGCGTGCGCAACATGATAGAGAGATCTGGATCGTCGTCTATGAGCAATACTTCAACTGCCATAATAAGCCCTCTTTTGACCTCCCCTATTATGCGCTATTTCCACATATATTAACCTTACAGGCTCCTTTCAATGCCCAAATCCCTCGCTTGCCCTGATGAGATAGAAGGATTAAGATACCAAACGAGTTTTACCTGTGAAGGAAAGGTAATGGCGGAAGAATCCGAACCCACAGCGGACATCTCTCCAGTCCTATGCCCAAGATGTGAACGCCCTCTTCCACGCGAAGCTAGAACGTGCCCGCAGTGCGGTGTGGACTTAGCGCTATTCACGCTACTTGCTGATAAGGCTTATCGAGAAGCGTTTCCGAAAACAGCCCCGCTCATCTCGACGCCGGAGTTACTGGTTCCACGAATCGGGGAGTACTTGATCGAACAAGGATTCATTACACCCGATATGCTTGAAACCGCTCTTCAACGGCAGAAAGACCTCGCCTCCCAAGGTCAGCGTCGACTACTCGGACAAACGCTGGTGCAAATGGGCCTAGTGGACCGAGAAACGCTTGACAAGGTGATCACCCAACAGATCGTTGAGTTGCACGCCGCCCTTCAAGAAACCAATCGTACATTAGAACAACGGGTAAAGGAACGCACAGCCGAGCTTCGACATGCCTTAGACCGCCTCACTGAAATCAGCCAAATTAAAGCCAACTTAATCTCGAACATCTCCCATGAGCTTCGAACCCCTTTGGCACACATCACGGGCTACATCGAACTGATCGGCGAGAAACAGCTTGGCTCGCTAACACCAGAGCAGGTTAAAGCGATAGACGTAATCCAACGCGCCACCCAGCGCCTGGGAAGGTTAATCGAGGATCTTATTGAGTTCTCCACCGCTTCGCGTGAAGGGTTAAGACTAAACTGGCAGCCAATCTCCTTATATAACTTGACCAACAGCGTGATCGAGCGCTCCCAAGATAAAGCCAACCAAGCAGGGGTCACCCTCGAAACGAAGATTGAACCAGAACTACCTCCGCTCAGTGCAGATCCGGATCGCCTTTCGTGGGTTCTCTTCCAACTGGTGGACAACGCGATTAAATTCACTCCTTCAGATGGTCGGGTGACTCTTCTCGCCCGACAGGAAGATCAACATGTCATCTTCTCCATCTGCGACACGGGAATCGGAATCCCGAACGATAGGTTGGAGGAGATCTTCGAGCCATTTCACCAACTGGACGGCTCCCCTACACGCCGCTACGGAGGCACCGGCCTGGGACTTGCTTTAGTGAAATTGATCTTAGAAGCCCATCAGACCGTCATGAAAGTGGAGAGCGAGGAGGGCAAGGGAAGCACCTTTAGTTTCCCACTGTCAATCGCGACGAATATCGAATGACCGGACCGCTAATTCCGCCAGGACCGTTGGTATACGGCACCGAGCTTAACGCCGTTTACGCCATCGCGCGCGTCGTCGCCGAGACATTCGACACCGATTCCGGTCTAGACACAGTGTTCCGTCTGGCCCGTACAATCTTCATCTTCGACATTGTCGCCCTGTACTTGCAAAATGAGGATTCAGGCGAACTCGAACCAAGCTACGCCCGGGCCCTTGGCCGGGGTCGTTCGCGTGAGTCTAAACTGGTTTGGGGAGAACCGGCCGCGGCTGAAGCATTCCGGACCGGTCAGACCGTCCTACGGCAGGAGGACGCTGGCCCGTCGGTCGAGGGTCGGGAACGGCGACGTGATTATCTCGGCTTGCCATTGATGGTCGGTGGACGTTGCGTCGGTGGATTAATTTTCGGCCGTTTCGGCGGGCCCTCTTATCCACCCGAGCACATCCGCCTGGCTGAATTCGTCGCTTGGCACGTAGGCCAACTATTAGAAAATCGACGCATGGCGCGCCGCATCGCCAGTCTGGAGGCTCAGCGCGAACTGGCACGAATGCAAGACGAATTCATTTCCACCATCTCTCACGAACTGCGGACACCTTTAGGATTCATTAAGGGTTATGTAACGACCCTAATGCGGGAGGATGCAAACTGGGACGAGGAAACTACTGAAGAGTTTCTACGGATTATCGACGACGAGGCTGATCGCCTGTGTGAGCTGATTGACAACTTGCTCGACTCCTCCCGTCTGGAAACCGGCAGCCTCAGTTTATCCCTTGAAGCGACTCGCATTGAGCCGATTATCCGGGATGTGGTCTCCCGCACAAGATCGCTCTACCCCTACTTGCCCTTAAATGTCAAAATCGCCGAAAACCTGCCGAACCTGCGGATCGACGCCACCCGCATCGCCCAGGTTCTGAACAACCTCCTGTCCAACGCTCACAAGTATGCTCCGGGTGCAGAAGTCAACGTCCGGGTCAGTCGTCGGGGCAGTCAAATCCACCTAGAGGTCGACGATCGGGGTCCGGGCATCCCTGCTGAATATATCCCTAATCTGTTTGAACGCTTCTATCGAGTCCCAGATAGCAAGAATGATGCCCGCGGTACCGGTCTAGGCCTTTACATCTGCCGAAAGCTTGTCGAAGCTCACGGCGGCGAGATCGGTGTAGATAGCGAGCAAGGCGTCGGCGCTCGCTTCTACTTCACCCTCCCTATTCCACCCCCCAGCAGCGAGAGCGACCTGGAGAGCTAAGATGAACCAAGAAAAGGTTATCCTCGTAGTTGACGACGAGCCACGCTACCTTCGTCTGGTAGAGGTCAATCTCGTCACTGACGGCTATGCTGTTCAAACAGCGACTAATGGTCAGCAAGCGGTCGAGGCAGTGGCAAACCACCAACCCGATCTTATCCTGCTCGACATCATGATGCCGGTTATGGACGGATTCACCGCTTGCGAACGCATCCGCGAGTTCTCCTCGGTGCCGATTATCATCGTCACCGCCAAGGGCGAGGAGCGGGACCGGGTGCGCGGTCTGGACGCCGGCGCCGACGACTACATCGTCAAACCCTTCTCCGCCCAGGAGTTGCTGGCTCGAGTGCGTGCAGTGCTACGCCGTGCTGAACGCCAGACTATGGACGACTTCCACAAACCGATCTTCGAACATCACGAACTTGAGATCAACCTGCCACGCGCCCTGGTCACCGTCGCCGGGGAGGAAGTCTCCCTAACTGCAACAGAATATCGCTTGCTACAGACCTTCGCCGCTGCTCTTGGCCGAGTGCTGAGCCCTGAGCATTTACTGACCACGGTTTGGGGACCGGAATACAGCGACGACAAAGAAATCCTATGGGTTTGTCTCAGCCGACTACGACAAAAGATTGAGCCCGACCCCAAGAAACCGATCCACATCGTCACTCGACAAGGGATTGGATATCTCATGCCCCCTGAATCGGACGCCTAATCAAGCAACTGACCTCGGAAGACTAAGTTGGAAAAAATTCCTATCCTGTTGATCGAACCCGACGAGAGCACAGCCGCATTCTTGCGCCAAATGCTTTCCCGGGTCGGTTTCCAGGTGCAGGTGGTGTCCTCTGGCAAAGAGGGGTTGATCAACGCTTGGCGCGATCAGCCCGATATCATCGTGCTGGAGTTGAATTTGCCTGATCTTGACGGCCTGGAGGTCGTTCGTAAGCTGCGTGGCGACCAGCGCACCAGCCGTAAGATGATCGTTGGTCTAACCTCCCGCTCCCAGCCAGAAGACACAATTGCCGGGCTCGAAGCCGGTCTCAACCAATATGTCGTCAAGCAAGCCGACGCCATCGACACCCTTCTGCGCTACTTAATAGGGGAACAACGTGCAGGACAGCTCAGACAAAAGGTGAAAGGACCCATCCCGTCCAACCACCTTATAGCCTTCCTTAGCGCCAAAGGAGGTGTTGGCACTTCGTCGCTATGCATTAACGTCGCCAGTCAGATTACCCGTCAGGATTCAAAACATACTGTGGTTGTTCTTGATCTGGTCTTGCCCATTGGGTCTTTGGCCCAAATCACTGGGTCCAAACGACCGATCGACCTTGTTCAGCTTACCAAAATGAGCAGTGGGGAACTAACCCCTGAATACTTACGCAAGAACCTCCCAGCACCCAAATCATGGGGATTCTACCTGGTTCCAGGGTTCAATGATCCTCGCCAAGCGGTCAACTTACAGACAGACCGCCTGTCACCGATTATCCAGACTTTGCAGGCAGCATTTACTTACCTGATTGTCGATATCGGACGCGACCTTTCACATCTTGCCATGCTTGTGCTACGACAAGCAGATGCTATTGTGATGATCCTCACCCCTGATGAACCAGGCATTTCCAGCTCACATATTGTGAGTAACTACCTGCTTGAGGAAGGCGTCATAAAAGATCGCCTACTCTTCCTTTGTAACCGACCCCTTGCCACCGAGGGATTGAATGTGGATGCAATAGAAGCCGCCCTTGGGTATGAAATTAACATCGTTATTCCCAACATGGGAGCCAGATTCCACTTGGCTAATACTTTACACGCACCCCTCCACCTGAGATGTCCTGATGAATCAGCCACCCTCGCCATCAATCGGTTCAGTGCCAATCTCCTCCAACATCTCAAACAAGCCGGTGATAAAGTCCGATTACCTTGACCCGATGGGAACTCTGCTATAATCCTATCGACCCAACATCTGGAGCAGGTTCATGACAGATAGACAAACGCTCGTATTACGGTCAAAGATGCTAGGGGCGATGTTGCGAGAAGCCCGCCTGGCAGCAAATAAGAGTCTCAAGGAATCGGCTGCCTTGATCGGTAGCACTAGCAGCACCCTCTCATCCTACGAGCGTGGCCGCAAAGCAATCTCACTGCCTGAACTCGAGCTTTTCGCCTACCATCTTGATATCCCCTTGCCGTATTTCTTATCAGGCTCAACTGTAGGAAAAAAACGGAAAGCCGACTTCGATCCAACCACCATGGTCTCACTCCGACAACGGATTGTCGGGGCTTTGTTGCGCAAACATCGCACCGAAGCGGGGATATCCATTCGTGCTTTAGCAAAAACAGTAGGTCTATCCCCGAGGCGAGTCAGCGCCTTCGAGCGGGGAGAGCGACCCATCCCTCTGCCAGAGCTAGAGGTACTCGTTTCTGCCTTAGGTCAATCGATAGAGGAATATATCGACCATGAAGGACCGGTGGGCAAGTGGGTAACCAATAGGCAATCTTTTGAACTCTTGCTCGAATTACCAGCCGAGCTGCGTGAGTTCCTCAGCAAACCTGGAAATCAATCCTACCTGAGGATGGCCAAGAACTTGAGCGAACTCTCTATAGAGAAACTTCGCGCTTTGGCTGAAGGCTTACTTGACCTCACCCTGTGACATCAGACACCTCTTCCCCTAGGCGCCTTGAAAACCAGGCAATGACGGCCTACCGAGAAGGCCGCCTGGAAGAGGCGATCGACGGATTTGCCGCCGCTCGCCAAGCCTTCCTTGCTAAAGGCGATCAAGGGAAGGAAGCCGAGATGGCGAGTAATTTGAGCGTCGCGCTTCTCCAAGTAGGACAGCCACAGGAAGCCCTGGAAGCCGTAAAGGATACACCCACGATCTTTCTCAATCTGGGCGATAGTAGTCGTGCAGCTCAAGCCTACGGCAACCTTGGATCGGCGCTTGATGCCTGCGGGGATCATGACCGCGCCGAGGTTGCATACCGCCATGCGATTGATCTACTTGCTAACCTTGGCGACACCGAGCGGCACAACTACACCCTCCAGGCTCTTTCCCGCCTGCAGCTTCGAAGGGGTAAACCACTCGAGGCGGTTACAACCATGCAGGTCGGATTGGACGACCGTCCAAGTCTTAATTTCCGCGATCAACTCCTGCGCCGCCTGCTCAGATTGCCCTTTCGCCTGCTTGGCCGGTGACAGAACCGACTTCACCTCACCCTTCTTCAAGACCTATGCGCGCTTATCCACATTGGTCCATCCGGACCGCCAACCAGTCTGATCGAGCTAGCATTACAGCCTTGCTATCCTCAGCCCAGTGGAAACACCAACATCTGGATTGGGTCAATGCGCTGGACCTGTTAGGTGAGGCCCCATTCCTGCTGGCATTGGAGCATGGCTTGCCAGCTGGTTGTCTTGCCTGCCCTCCCGACCCACCCACAGTCGCCTGGCTTAGGCTTTTTGCCGTCGCTGCTGACTATACACCCTCCCATTTGTGGGGGCAGTTGTGGCCTGAGGCGTCCGTCCAGGCTGTCTCCGCAGGTGCGACACAGGCAGCTACCTTGCTTTCAGGCGACTGGCTAGCGCCTCTCCTATCGGAAAGTGGATTTGAACACACCAATGATGTGATCTTCCTTGAGTGGCGTGGAGAAGCACCGCGGTATGTTCCACTCGAACGAGGCCACGTACGCCTCATGCGCGCGGAAGATCTCCCCATCGCGGCGGAGGTAGATAGGCGCTCTTTCAACCTCATTTGGCAGCATTCTTTGGATACGCTGCGTAAAGCTATTCGCCTGGCGGCCATTGCCACAGTGGTAGAATGCGATGGTCAGCCAGTGGGCTATCAGGTCAGCACAGCCTCCATCTATGGCGCTCATATCGCCCGATTGGCGGTCGCCCCAGAGTGGCAAGGCCACGGTATGGGCAAAGCCTTAGTCTCAGATGTGCTGCGCAGATTCAGCCGCCGAGGCATGGATAGGGTATCGGTTAATACCCAAGCGGATAACGAGCAAAGTCTGCAAATTTACCGGAGGTTGGGCTTTCATCAAACCGGATCGCGGTATCCTGTCTATCAAATCGAACTAGCTGGTTAAGCCACACCACTCTAATCAGTGCCTTATGCTTGGAACGGCAATTGCAGCAATCCATATACAACCCGGGCCACAAGACGTTGCTTAGAGATGTGACATAATTTAATATCCCACCCCTTCCGGAATCGGATTTAGAATCCTTTGAAGGTATAGCAGTGGTAATCAGCGAATCCTGCTTGCGCAATCGTGAAAGCTGGTACATATTTATTCGTCTAGGTGAGCTTCGATCAATTCGTCAATCATCCATGACTGCATTGAAAGAAGCCCAAGCGCGAGAAAGGGAACGGTACCCCTTTTCCTGCTGGCAGCTGCTTTTTTCAGCAGACACATACATACCAAACGACAAAACGGGAGCATCATGAACAAACCAAGAAACACATACAATACAACTTTCCAACCCCTCAAATCCAGGCTTGAAGATCTTGCTGATCAGGCGCAGGATTGTATTCGGGGACTGGGTAAGACGCAGTTGAAGGTCAGCGTGGTTCTCGTCACCCTCTTCACCCTGAGCGCCATCCTTGCCTGCAACATACCGTCCATCCCCGGTGGGCAGCCACCTCCTCTGGAAGAGAAAGAAAAATCGGAGCTTGACCTTACTCCAACCGACGAAGCCCAGCCGGTATTCCTCCAGCTTGGCGAAGCCGTCCTCGACGGTGTAGTTTCCACTTCAGATGGAGAAACTGAAGGCCGAATCCTGACGGTCCAAATCACCAACCCTGGGAACGATGAGGTGCTGGTGACCATTCCATGCGGATTAATCTTTATGCCTGAGCCTGGCAGCGACGAGCAACAACTGATGGTCATCCAGCAAACCTCTGCCACCATCCCTCCAGGTGAGAGCGCCAATTTGACGCCGTACGTGATTTGCGTCGAAAGTAGTAATGCGGTGCCAGAAACTGGTTCAACCTACCAAGTTGGAGTCATGGCGACGGGGGACCTGCTGAAATTCGCTCAATGTATCTGCAACGAAACGTTAGTGGACATCGAAACTGACCCCCTTGCCTCTATGGACCAGCTTGGACTGCAATTTGCTATATGGATGGTGAGCGATGGGCATTCCTTCGATGAAATGCTCGAGGGCATGGAAGAGGCCGAAGGCGCTTTGGGCCAGATCGGAGCCACTGGCCTCCTCGAGGGAATGGAGGATTTTATAGGAGGGCTAATGGAGGTATACGGGGGTATCGGTCAAGAATGGTTGGAGAAGTGTGACATCGAGATCAAGCCCTGATCATTGGCCACCTGAATTGATAGCAAGGGCGACCCGGCGGGTCGCCCTTGCTATCATATCCGGGGAGAAGCGTCTTTAGAAACCAGTCTTGTCTTTTACTAGGAACAGACCGTCCGAAACACTACCGTTGTACTTCACATAGATCTTTCAGTAGCGAATTTCTAGCTCTCCGAGCCACGTCCCAGCTTAAAGATCCCTTCCAGCAGATCCACCGGAACAGGGAAGATGATGGTGCTGTTCTTCTCCATCGAGATTTCCGTCAAGGTCTGCAGGTAACGCAACTGGATTGCAACCGGATTTTTGGACATAAGATCTGCCGCATCGGCCAGGGTCTTGGCAGCGTCGAACTCACCCTCGGCGTGCACGAGCTTGGCCCGCTTTTCACGTTCCGCTTCCGCCTGACTAGCCATCACCCGCTGCATGGATTGGGGTAGTTCTACATCCTTGATCTCGACGATGCTTACTTTCACACCCCACGGTTCGGTTGATACGTCGATCATCTGTTGAAGCTTTTGGTTGATCTCTTCACGATTAGATAGTAGTTCGTCCAATTCCGACTGCCCTACCACGTTTCGCATCGTAGTTTGAGAAATGTTCCAGGTCGCCCTTTGAAAGTCCTCCACCTGGACGATCGCCGAACTAGGATCCACCACCCGGAAGAAGACTACCGCGTTGACCTTGACGGTCACGTTGTCGCGGGTGATCATCTCCTGCGAAGGTACATCCAACGTGACGACCCGCAGATCGACTTTGATCATCCGGTCGAAGATCGGGATGACGAAGAACAGCCCTGGCCCCTTGGCGCCCACCAGTCGTCCGAGGCGGAAGATGACACCGCGCTCGTACTCTTGTACAATTTTAATCGCCGAGGATAGCAGGGAAATTAAAAGTAGAATGAGCAGCAAGACGGGCAGGTTGAATAGATTAAATAGGAATTCCATATCACATCCTTTCTTTAATAGAAGCGATCATCAAGATGATTATAATACGTTGCACTAAGTCTGTGTAGGCGACCGGTTGAGGAAATACCGCCGGGCTAGTGCGACGCAAGCAAGATCGAACCGTTCAACAATCGTGAAAGGAAAAACCTACCATGCATCACACGCAGGATTATTTAATAGCCAGCGACGGCTTGAGCCTATTCTGGCAGGCTTGGGAACCCGAGGGAACCGCACGCAGCACCGTCTGTTTGGTGCACGGTCTGGGGGAACATTCCGGTCGCTATGCACATGTCGCGGCCGCGTTCACTA
>Ga0209986_10000697_pt1 | contig 33094 bp, 33 predicted proteins | sample BlataG_FD_183168 | JGI IMG/M metagenome (GOLD analysis project Ga0209986, IMG submission 183168) | Deep subsurface microbial communities from Black Sea to uncover new lineages of life (NeLLi) - Black_00105 metaG (SPAdes) (version 2) | ecosystem: Environmental > Aquatic > Marine > Oceanic >...
CGATCGGTGTCAATATTATCAAGAGAGCCTTAGAAGAACCTCTCCGTCAAATCGCTAACAATGCAGGTCATGAAGGCTCTATTACCGTTGAGAAAGTGAAAGATATGGGGAAGAACATAGGATTCAACGCTCTTACCGAGGAATTTGAAGATTTAGTCAAAGCTGGTGTTCTGGATCCAAAAAAAGTTGTTCGGATAGCCCTCCAAAACGCTGCAAGCATCGCTGGAGTACTCTTGACCACAGAGGGATTGGTATCTGATCTTCCTGAAGAGGAGAAAGGACCAAAGTATCCGCCACCACCTGGCGACATGTATTAAATCCTAAAGGAATCCAAGAGGCCCTGGGCATCGAATTGGGGTCAGGTCTTGCTTTTTGCCTGTCTTAAAAATCTCATACAAACAGATCAAAATTTCATTGCAAGGCTGAAAGCAATACAGATATATACTATTTTTAGAATAAGATTTTGCTAAACCCCTGCTTGTACATAAAAAGAGGGGGTTGCCCACAATCTGACGCATTCTTATAAATTGCGTTTGTATGCCTAAAGGCAAAAAGCAAGACCTGACCCCTAAACTTTCTTTTTTTTGGCGCTTTTCTATGGTATATAAACATAGTGATCAAGTTTTTTGACCGCTATATCATCAAAGAGATAGTCCCTCCTTTTTTTATTGGCCTTCTTATCTACACTTTTGTTCTCTTAATGAACCAGATTCTTCAGCTTTCTGAAATTTTTATAACCAGAGGAGTCGCTTTCAAAGCAGCGGTTACAATTTTCATTCATCTTGTCCCTTCTGTTCTGGCCTTTACTGTGCCTATGGCTGTTCTGATGGGAGTCCTGGGTGGCCTTAGCCGCCTTTCATCTGACTCGGAAATCATGGCTTTCAAAACCTTGGGGATTAGCTATAAAAGGCTTCTCCGCCCGGTTCTGATCTTTTCTCTCTGTGGGTGGCTGTTTACTTCTTATTTGGCTCTCTATCTTGCGCCTCACTCCAACTACAAGCTGATCCAGACACTTTATCAAACTATCCTGACAAAGGTTCAGTTTAAGATTAATCCTCGGGAATTCAATGAATCCATCCCCAATACGGTTATTTTTATCCAGGGTATAACTCAAGAGAAAGAATGGGAGAATGTTTTTGTCTATTTTTCCGACCCGCCAGAAGAGCCAAGAGTTATATCAGCCAAGAAGGGAAAGCTTAACTTCTATCCAGAAATGAAAAGAGCTGTCCTTGAACTTTTCGATGGAACTCTCCATTCCTATCCTCTCTCCGATCCGGATAAATATGGAGTGACATCTTTCGGGAAAATTGAAGAAGAAATCAACGTGGAGAACCTTTTCACTTCCTTCTCCGAGAAAAAGCGGGTGAGAGAGAAGGATATCGGAGAGTTATTTAAAGATATGAAAATCATCAAACAGGATTTAGCCAAGCTTAGGATAGAGGAGGGAGGAACAACTGAAAAAGAGTATGATTCCTCACGAAGATGGAAGGACTATATTTCTTATTGGATTGAGATTCATAAGAAATTCGCCCTTCCTTTTGTCTGTTTAATTTTCGGAATTTTAGGTCTTCCTCTAGGTGCTTCAACACGCAAAGGAGGGAGAACCAGTGGCTTCACGATAAGTTTGGGAATAATTTTAGTTTATTATGTCCTGATCACAACAGGAGAAGAGATGGCTATAAATGGGAAACTCTCTCCTTTGCTTGGAATATGGGGGCCAAACATTCTGCTGCTCCTTATTGGCTTTTATCTATTCCTCAAGTCGCAAAAAGAATCCAAACTCTTTGCTGGATTATCCCGTTTTTTCAGGAGAAGAAAGGAAGAGGAGTCTTTTCCAAAAAAAAGGATATTTTCCCGAACCTGGCCTCGTCTTCCCCTTCGCTTTCCCAATATCTTGGATCGCTACACCCTTAGAAAATACTTGGCTATTTTCTTGTTTGTCTTTTTTAGTCTGCTGTTAATCTTTGTAATTGTTACTTTTATTGACCGGATAGATAATATCCATAAGCATAATAAATCCCTCATGCTCCTCTTTGAATATATTCGTTACAGAATCCCAGAGTTTATTCATTATATTCTTCCTGTTGCAGCTTTAGCCACAACCCTTTTATCTTTGGGGCTTTTAACTAAATTCAATGAAATCACGGCCATGAAAGCTTGCGGCATAAGCCTTTATCGCATTACTCTCCCTGTCGTTCTTATGGCAGTTTTGGTGAGTTTTCTTTCATTTTATCTTCAGGAAAATATTCTCCCTAATTCCAACAAGAAAGTGGAAGAGATTTGGGACAAGATCAATGATGTTCCTCCAAGGAGTTACAGCTACTTGGATCGCCGCTGGGTTTTGAGTAAAGAGAAAAACAGAATTTACCATTACAACTACTTTGATCGAGAAAAATCTGTCTTCAGTCAGCTCTCGATTTATGATTTCGATCCCTCAACATGGTCTTTTCAAAGAAGGACTTATTCCGAGAGAGGTTATTTAAGTGAGGGGCATCTTTCTTTGGCAAATTGCTGGTATAGAGACTTTGTCAATGGCAGGCCCACAAAGTTCGAAAAAAGTGAGAAAATGGATTTATCGGTAGTAGAAGATAGGAGCTATTTCCTGAAGGAACGGAAAGTGCCAGAACAGATGAGTTATAGAGAACTCGGGCAGTATATAGAAGAGCTCGAAGAGCGGGATTTTGATACGGTGAGATTTAAGGTTGATTTGAACTATAAGGTATCTTTTCCTCTTGCCAGTTTGATCATGACTCTCCTCGGGATTCCTTTTGCTTTTTCTATGGGAAAGAGAGGAACTCTGGTTGGCATAGGCTTGAGCATTGTTATTGCAATGATCTATTGGGGTGGGATAGGAATTTTCAAGAGCCTAGGTTATCTTAATTATCTGGATGCTTTTTTGGCTGCCTGGGGACCAAACTTGATTTTCGGATTAATTGGACTCTATCTCCTTTTTACCTTAAGGACATAAGTCGATAATGGCAAGGTCTTTAACTCAGTGGGATTAGACTCCGTTTATGTAAGGCCTAACTTCGCATGGTGATGAGGTTATATGAGGAAAGTGAGGGAGGGGATGAATTTACATTTTGTATTTGCCGAAGTTTTCGGGTTTTAATCCTTCCAGCCACTTCTTAAGTTTTTCTGAGTCTTCCAGATTATCGTCGAATTTTAGACTATGAGCTTTTTTCACAACTTCATTTTCCACAAATATGGGTGCCTCTACCCGGAGGGCTAAAGCAATGGCATCAGAAGGGCGGGAATCAATAGTCATAGTCTGATCTTTGTTGCGGCAATGGATCTGGGCAAAAAAAGTATTGTCCTTGACATCGTTGACTACGATCTTTTCGATGGAAATATTGAGTTTATCCAGAAAGCTTTTTAGAAGATCGTGGGTCATAGGTCGAGGCGTGGATATGTTTTCTATTTTTAGGGCAATGGCGTTAGCTTCAAATACTCCGATCCAGATCGGAAGCATACGTTCGCTATTGAGGTCTTCAAGCACAACAATATGCATTTTAGATATGGGGTCAACAACGAGCCCTTTTATTTTCATTTCAATTTCCATCGTTCATTCCTCGCTTATCGTGTAATATAAGGTTTAATGGGGGTGTTGTCAAGAAAACCAGAAATCAAATTGGGCTCTTTTCCTCCTATAGATAAATCAAATTCCTGCAGTTATGATTTGATGTTTGTGATTTTTTTGATATTTTCTGCAAGGCCAGCAAGCACCAGAACATCTTCTTTCCTGATGATCTCATCCGCAGAGGGAAGAGTAATCGTCTGAGGTGGGAACTTCCTTTTGATAAGCAGGACATCGGTTCGGTAGAGAGCCTTCAGGTTGAGTTCTTTCAAGCTTTTATCCCAGAAGGAATAAGGAGCATCTATCTCCATTATTCTGTATCCTTTTCCTATATCGATCGTTTTGGTCTCATGAGTAAACTTTAGCTTCTGGACCAGTCCAGAGGCAGCCTCTCTCTTGGCAATCTCATGGTTATAAGCTTCGATGACATCCTTTCTTTTCACAACTCCGATAAGTTGTTTATCTTTCAACACAGCGATTTCAGCCACATCTTCCCGGCCGAAAATTTCCATGGCTTGCTCAAGATTGCCTTCAAAGTCAAGCTGAATACCGGGAACAGCCAAGTCTTGGCCAATGATGAAAGGTCCAAGCACCTCTTTCTTTGGAACGAGTTTTTTCAGTTGATTCAGAGCGAAGCAACCCACGTAATTTTTATCAGAGTCTACAATCTGGAAGGCATGGTATTTGCCGCCAATAGCCTGGTCTATAATTTTTTCGACGTGGTCTGTATTCATGAATACATGATAATCTTGACTGATAAAATCTTTCGCAAGAAGAGACCTTAAGATATTCACTTCTCTCCCTTCTTTAAAGAGGATGCCTCTGCGTTTGAGCTTCATGGTGTAGATTGATTCTTTATGGATGCCCACAGTCAAGAAGGATGCGATGATAGAGGAGAGCATCAGGGGGAGGATGATTTTATAGTCATTGGTTAATTCAAAGATTATGATTATAGCAGTCATAGGAGCATGTGTCGCTGCTGCCACTACTGCTCCCATTCCCACAAGAGAAAAAGCGCCAGGGGAAGAAATGGAAGAAGGGAAATAATTGTGAAAGATTGACCCCATAAAATTTCCAGTCATTGCTCCCAGGAAAAGGGAAGGTGCGAAAATCCCACCAGAACCGCCAGAGCCCAGGGTTAAGGAGGTGCTCAGAATTTTCGCAAAGATTAGAAGAAAAGCAAGCCAGAAACCCAACTGATTCTGCAGACAAGCATCAATTGAGCCATATCCGACTCCAAATATATGAGGTAAACCCAAGCCAATTGCGCCAACTAAAAGGCCTCCAAGAGCCGGTTTTAGGAGAGGATGGAGATGGATTCTGTCTAATTTATCCTCGAAAAAATAGAGAGTTTTTATAAAAATAATGGCGATTAATCCGCTCACTATTCCCAGGAGTATATAGGGACCGATCTCCCAAACACTGATGAGCGTATATTCAGGGACAGTAAAAGCTGAAAAATCGCCAATGATGAGTCTTGAGGTCAGCGTGGAAATAACAGAAGCGATAATGATCGGGCTAAAAGAGAAGACGCCGAATTCTCCCAGAAGGACTTCTACTGCGAAAAGAGCTCCTGCAATTGGCGCATTAAAGGTTCCTCCTATGCCGGCTGCTGCTCCAGCAGCAACCAAAGTCCTCATCCCTCTTTCTTTTATCCGGAACAATTGGCCGATTGACGATGCCAGGCCGGAGCTTATCTGAACGATCGGGCCTTCCCGTCCTACAGAACCTCCAGAGCCAATACAGATGGAAGATGCTAGGGCTTTTATGGCGACCACTTTAGTTCGGATACGTCCCCCCCGAAAGATCAGGGATTCCATTATTTCAGGCACGCCATGACCTTTGGCTTCTCTTGCTCCGTAGTAAATAATAGGGCCAATGATCAATCCTCCAAGCGCCGGGATGAGGATTGTAAGATACCATGGCTGAGAAGAGACAGAAGAGATGAAGCTTTCTGCTCGCCAGAACTGGTTCTGGAAGAGGAAAATCATTTTTTTAAAGATGACCGAAGCAAGACCGGCGGTAAGACCGACAAGCACCGCTAAAAGCGTCAGGCGAATGTGCTCGCTGAATTCGTTTTTTCCAAAATCAATTTTCATTTTTGTAAGTTGCACTCATTAATACAATTGCAATAAAGGTTTTTACCTTGTCATTGCCACGCCCTTTGGTCACTCGCAATAACATTTTATTTAATGTGTTTTTATTAGTTTCTAAAGAAGATCCGTTCCGCTGACTGTTTTTTCAGAAAAGTTTGAGCTGGGCCTGGGCTTCCTCTTCTAAAGTATCTTTCTCGAAAAGATTGATATCTCCAAAGCATCCGTCATGTCCGGGTACAATTTTCACCGCTCCTTTTCTCATCCGCTCCACCCCAAGACTGATTCTCTCTGGATGGATTCGCTTTAATTCCGCTGAGCTTATTTCTGTTAATATATTCTGTTCGTTCTCGAATTCATGGATGAAACGAAAATAGATATCCCAGACACTTTTACACTCGGCAGTTTTTTCGATGGCTTGGGCAATAATTTCATTTAAGGGAATAAGGTTTATGTAAGGAATTCTAAGGGGAGGAGAGTTTCCCTGGTCACGGTCGGATAGTTCCTCTATTCTATGCATCACGCCGATAGTGATTTTTTTTCCGCATTTGGGGCAGATATTATTGTGTTGTAAGCTTTCCCTTGGAGAGAAGAGGGTTCCGCATTTGCGGTGTCCATCATAGTGGTATTTTCCCTCTTCTGGATAAAATTCAATTGTGTGGAGGAATTTATCAGGATTTTTACTTTTTATCGCTTCAATCAGGCCCTTGTAGCTGAATTCTGTGTCGAAAACATTGGCCTCTCTTCCTATCTTGGAGGGAGAGTGGGCATCAGAGTTTGAGACTAAAGTGTACTTGTCGAGACAGGAGAGAAGCCAGTTCAGGGGAGGGTCAGAGGAGAGACCTGTTTCCAGGGCAAAGATAAAAGGAGTCGTCTCTTCGAAACACTCCTCAATAGAATCAAAGCCAGAGTTAGCCCCAAAAAGAGAAAACCAGGGAGTCCAGATATGGGAGGGAATAACCACACAGTTCGGGCAATGATCGGAGACAATTTTAACAAACGCTTTAGCGTCCATGCCCAGAATTGGACGACCATCGGAGCGCAGGTTGCCCAGGCCGGAAAGCTTCTGGTTGATTTTATCAACAGAGTCAAAGTCTGGAGCGAGAAGGAGGATGTGAATTTTCCTTACCTTTCCCTTTTTAGAATAGATAAAGCTTATTTCTGTGGAGAGGATAAAGGAGACATCCTCGGGGGAAGGATGAAGAGATTTCAGGTATTCATTATTCGAGGGAACGATATTTTTCAAACGGAAGAAGCCGTTTCCTTGCGGCTCCAGTTTTTGCTTGAGCAGAAATAGCCATTCTGGATGGGTAAAGTCGCCTGTGGCTAGAAGTCGTATTCCCTTTATCTTGGCCCAGTATGCAAGGGTATCCAGAACCATCTTCCGGGAAGTAGCTCTTGAGAATTTGGAATGGATATGAAGGTCAGCTATGTACTTCATCGTGATTAGACTAAGTTTAAGAAATAAAGAATGACATTTCAAGGAAAAGAATATTTTAAAAAATATTCCATTTTTGGGAAGGGAAATACAAGGAAGCTGTCGAAGCCCACGAGAAGATTCTTGAACAGTTTGCCGATGTTCACAGATTAAAGAGTGTATCGGAAATTGTTATTTTAAACAGAAAAAATAGGACAAGGCTGAAGAATACAACCAAAAGGTTTTGGAGAAAACTCGCGAGGATGTCTTGTTATTTTACTTCAAAATCGATAGTTTTCGTTTCAGATTTTCCTGATATCTTATCTGAGATTTTTAAGGAAAGAGTATACTTCCCGGGCTCCAAGTTTCGGGTTTCCGTCCGTTCTCCTTCTTCGGATGTTATTATCAGAGTTTGTTTCAAGTGTAGAGGTTGAGGGACAAGGGGGACCTCGTATTTTCCAGGTTTAAAGCGGATTGCTAGCTCTTCTCCTTTTAAGACTTCAAAGCCTACTTCAATATCATATTTTCCCGTCTCCGAGGGTTGAGCTCCAAGAATATAAAAGAAAACTTCAAAATTATCAGTTGGAGAAAAAATCCTCTCAACATTAACTTCAATCTGGAGAACAGAATAGGCAAAGAAGTCTTTATGAACTTCAGCCCGAGCCTCAGGAGCGGACATTCTTTTTATATTCTTGACAAAAAAGACAGGCGTGGTGTCCAGGCCATCAGGAAAAAATAATGGATCAGGAAGTGAAAACTCGAAGTACTGAGTGCCGATTTTTTCTAAATTTTGAGAAGCTATGGCCATAGACAAAATATAATTACCTGGAGGAAAAGGATAAGCTGTTGTGTAAAGTTCCTCTTTATCAGGTTCATAGGAGTTACTCTCTGCCTGGAAATTAACTGGTATATAGATTTCACTGACCACTTCTCCAGGTGTATTTTTTTCCAACCTGTTGACCTGAAGAAAAATATGGGAATTGCACTGAAGTTTTGTAGGGACAATTTCGGTTTCAGGCGGGGCTTCCTTCTCTTCTTCTTTCTTCTCTGGGGGTGCAGGAGCCGGAGCGATCGGAGAGAAACCAAGGTCTGCATTTTTCACTTTAAAGAAAAAGATGCTGTGCATATTTTCTCGGGCAGGAAGATAGAGATGGTTGGTGATAGTGAAAGGAATGTCCAGACGTGCCTCACGGGTTATAATGCCCTCTTCAAAAACGGATTTAATCTCCTTGGGGATGCGGACAGGCTCTTCTTGAGGTTTCCCTGCCTTATTCAGAGCGGCGAGGTTTGTTGCTAAGAACAAGCTCACGATAAATCCCAAGAGGAGCACTGGAATTACAAGATTTCTGATTTTCATATTTCCTCCTAACTTTTAACTTGCAGGTTTAAATTGCTTATCCTTCTCAGATTCTGGTGTTTATTTAATTTTTCTTGTAGAAGAAGTATCTTCCTCTATGACGAATAATTAATATAGCAGAACCTATATTTTTTTTCTACGGATATTTTCAGAGATAGAATGACTAATATAAACGCAATATATATTTTTACAATGTCATTGCGAGCCCTGAAAGGGCGTGGCAATCTCATAGGAAAAAAGGTCGAGATTGCTTCGTCACTTCGTTCCTCGCAATGACAGCTTATTTTACGAGATCGCACAGCCTGTTCCGAGCAAAGCGAAGGAATCTTCTTCGCTTCTCGCGATGACACAGGAATAATTGCGTTTGTATTAGGTTTGATTTTTTTTGGTGCGGATTTGATTTATCTGGAGGGATTTGACTCATCAAACCCGCACTTCTATGATGATGCTCTGCAGGTACTTTTTTCAGCCTTATTTGTTTCCAATTTTCCGATATCTTCTTACCGCATTCTGGTGTTCTTTAAAGTTGCTGCTGAAATGGTGGCTTCCGTCTTTCTTGGAAACAAAATAAAGGTATTTTTCCTGGGCAGGATAGAGAGCAGCTTCGAGAGATTCTCGTCCTGGGCTGCAGATAGGGCCGGGAGGAAGACCCCGGTTGCGGTATGTATTATAGGGAGATTTGAGTTCTAAGTGCTTTTTCAGGAGGCGGCCTTTGAAACTTCCTTCTTCCTTGAGCACATAAATGATAGTAGGATCGCAATCGAGTTTCATTAGTATCCTTAAGCGAGTATGGAATACGGCCGATACAAGCTTTTTTTCTTCGGAGAGGAAGGTTTCTTTTTCGATCAATGAAGCAAGAATGACAACTTCTCTTGGAGTCATCTTTATTTCGCTTGCTCTTTTTTGCCATGCCTCTGAGAAAACTTCCTTGAACTGGGAGACGAGGGTGGAGATAATTTTCTCGGCTGAAATACCTTTTGGGAAATGATAGGTTTCAGGAAAGAGGTATCCTTCAAGATTAGCGGCTTCTTTATCCAAGGAGGAGATAGTATCTGCCTTGGAAGAAGCTGCTAAAAATTCTTCTTCATCGGTAAAATGCAAGGATTCGAGATGGCGAGCTATTTCTTTTCTTGTCAGGCCTTCAGGAATTGTCAAGGGATGGAGGTGAACTTTCCCTTCTGTGAGTATTTTTAGAATATCTTTTGGAGAAATCGGAAGATTAAACATATACTCTCCAGCCTTTAGACTTTTTGAAGAGTAATAAATTTTATACCCCAAAAGAAACGACCTCCCATTTTTGATAACTCCTTTTTCTTTGAGGTTTTGAACAATGTTATGAACTCCTTGTCCTTTATCAACTACGAAAAATACTTCTTTTGGTGATGTCTTAGGAGCGAAATAGAAATCGAAGGAGAACCATGCTGAAAGAAGAAGAGGGATTACTACTGCTACAACCAAAACAATCTTGATCGTTTTAAGCAGCATGGTTTTTAATTCGTTTGCTTTCAAGATAGCTTGAGAGGATAATAGAGGCTGCGATTTGGTCTTCTAAACTCTTTTTTCTTTTGGCTTTGATTTTTTGCTGGCCAAGAATCCGAAGTGCCTGCTTCGTTGTTAGTCGCTCGTCCCAAAAAATTATAGGAATTTTAAGTATCTTTTCGAGCCAACCGGCAAATTCTTTGGTTTTTTCAACCCGAGTGCCCGGGCTTCCATCCATTCTAAGAGGAAAACCCAGTACGATTTCGCCAATTTCGTATTTTGAAACAAGCTCTTTAAAGTATTTTTTGTCTTCTTCCTTGCTTTTTGAACGATAGGTGCCCAGAGCCTGAGCCGTGATAAGAAGCTTATCGCTTACGGCAAGGCCGATGTGACTATCGCCAAAGTCTATTCCCAGGATTCTCACGGGATGAAATTTTCCTTTCTTCTTTTCTTTTTTTTGTGCCTTTCCAAGCCCAGCTCGATAAGCTGTTCGAGGAGTTGCGGAAAGGGAAGTCCGCTCACTTCCCAAAGCTTAGGATACATACTGATTTTTGTAAAGCCTGGGATAGTGTTGAGCTCGCTTACGAAAATCTTTTCAGTTTTCTCTTCCATAAAGAAATCTACCCGTGCCATCCCCGAGCAGGAAAGAGCCTTGTAAGCCTCAAGAGAAAGATGCTGCACTTCTTCAATTTGTGAGGAGGTAAGTTCCGCAGGGATTGCGAAGCGAGTCTTTCCATCGATGTATTTATCTCTGTAATCATAGAATTCTCTGGAAGGGATAATTTCCCCTGGTAGCGAAGCTCGAGGAGAGTCATTTCCTAAAACGCTGCATTCCAACTCTTGCCCTTTGATTCCCTCTTCCACTAAGATTTTTTGATCGTAGCAGAATGCTTCATCCAGCGCGGCAGAAGTTTCGCCGTATTCTTTAACTTTAGAAATTCCGACACTTGAGCCTAAACAGGCAGGTTTAACAAAAAAAGGAATGGGAAACTGTTTTTTGATTTTCGAAAGTATGGCCTCTTTTTGTTTCACCCATTCTTGATCCTGGAGAATAATGTGTTTAACCACGGGCAGGTTTTTCGCTTTGAGGATTATTTTTGTCATGGCTTTGTCCATGCCGATAGCAGAATCCATAACAGATGCACCCACAAAAGGGACATCAGCCATTTCAAAAAGTCCCTGGATGGTTCCATCTTCACCATACGGGCCGTGGAGCACAGGGAAATAGATATCCGCATCAATAGTTAGAGGCGAGACATTTTTGCTCCAGGGGAGGAAAGAAAAAAAATCGCCCTTACTCAGAGTGGAAGGTGGAAGGAGGGGTGATTCGACAGTTTTCCAGGCGCCTTTTTTGTTAATATAGATAGAAGTAATTGCAAATTTCTTTTTATCGAGGTTTTTGTAGATTGATGCAGCAGAGATAAGAGATACTTCATGTTCAGCAGAACGCCCGCCAAAGAGCAGAGCTATATTTATCTTTTTATGCTTCAATTTCTTCAAGGAAGATTATTTTATAGGAATGAAGTTCCCATGTCCAATGAAGAGTGGAAAGCACTTCTCTATGGATAAAAAAAATTTTCTTAATAAGGTGGAATTATGTTTTGTGTCTTAAAGGGAATCTTTAAAACTTTTGCTCGGATTGAACTTTATTCTCTTTTTTTTGGGTATGTTGATAACAGCTCCGGTTTTCGGATTTCTTCCTTTCCGTGCTTTTCTCGTTTTAACTTCGAAACTTCCAAACCCTGAAAAGGTCACTCTTTTCCCCTTTTTCAAAGAAACCTTGATTCCCTCTATCATGGAATTAAAAGCCTTTTCCGCTTGAAGAAAAGTTGTCCCAGCATCCTTAGCCATTTTCATCGCTATTTCTTTTTTGTTCAAGGTGAACCTCCTTAGCTATTTTGCCGTTTAGAAGCTTGTTTCATGTTATGAATAAGAAGGATTGATGTCAAGCAAAAATGGAAAAATGGTCATTTATTCAAGCTTTTCACTTTCCGTTATAAAAGGGAAAATCGTTGATCAGGCTGGGTGTTTCGAAAACACGCGGGATTTCCCCAGCGAGGAAATCCCGCTCGGATACAGGCTTCGCTCTCCTCTCCTGCCGTCGAGGAACCATGCCCGCTCAGCCTTGCTCACGGTTTTCTCAATCACCCATCCTGATCTCTTCTCTAACGCGGATTTGGAAATGCTTACGGCATTTATACTTATATTGACAGATCTAAGGGATATAAATATAATAGGTCAAAGCCTTGAAAAGACGAAATTTACCAAAAAGGAGCAATGATGAGAAACCTCATTCATAAAACATCCGCGAAAACCTTTTTTTCTTTGGTGATAATTTTTCTCCTCTTTTGTCTGGGAGAGGAAGTCCAGTCAAGTTCTTTAGATAGAGGAGAGAGCCAAGAGCAGGAAGTAAAGAAGGCGAGATTATACAAGGATATTTTTCCTCTGATCTCTGAATCTGACCTCTATTGTTCTTTTTTTGTTTTGAAAAAAAAGGGTGAGCTGGACCTAAAAATCGTTAGTGCTGAAAGAACAGAGGAGAGATTGTTCCTGAGGGGGGGCGATACTTTTTATCTTAACAAAGGGAAGAAGGACGGCCTTGAGAATGGTCAGATTTTTTTGATACTGGAGATCGGACAGAAAATCAAAAACTACGGTTATCTTACTTTTATGAGGGGAAGAGCGAAGATTTCTGATGCAACTCAGAGCAGAGCCACAGCCACACTGGATAAAGCATGCGCTCCGGTTATGGTAGGATATTCCCTCATTCCTTTTGAAGAAAAGGGAGGTTTGCTGGGTAAAGACCTCGGCTACGATATTCTTCCCCGTGAAACAGGAGAATCAAAAGGAAAGATTATCTATTCACAGGACGAACATAACCTGATCGGAAGCGGAGACTGGGCACTCGTTGATCTTGGGGAAGAAGATGGCATCCAATTCGGACAGCAATTGGTAGTATACACGAGATCGAAAAAAAAGGGCGCTCTTGTTAAGATGATTGGCAATTTAATCGTCATCAATGTCCAGAGGGAGACATCCACAGTAAAGGTTCTCTCTTGCAATAATCCTCTGAAAATTGGTGATCTAGTTCAAACACATTTTAAGTAATTCAGCAACTCAGCTTGCACATAGATATTGAAGCGGGCGTAGTTCAGTGGTAGAACGTCTGCTTGCCAAGCAGAAGGTCGTGGGTTCAAATCCCATCGTCCGCTCCATAATTTCTTTTATTATATCTCATCACAAAATGGAAATGGCGCGGTACCCAAGTGGCTAAGGGAGAGGTCTGCAAAACCTCGATTCGTCGGTTCGAATCCGACCCGCGCCTTTTTTGGTCATCGGGATCGGTTCTTGGATCATAAACCATATATGATCTGGCAGGAATTAAACTAGCATCGAGATTCAAGAAGCGATCCCATTTTCTGTTTAGAAGGAAATGTTGATAGAACTAGCACTTCGAGTTCAAGGGATACTGCTTAAACCCAGAGAAGAATGGATTAAGATAAAGGAAGAATTTTTTCCTCTAATCTCTCAGCTTTTTTCCTCTTACGTCCTGATTTTGGCTGCTGTTCCTCCTGTAATTGGATTTCTGGCAAATCTTTTGTATGGTGGTTTTAGAAAGCCATATTCTGGATGGAGCTGGAATGTAGCTGGGAAGAATTTACTTTTCTCTATTGTTACTTATATTTTCTCCTTAATTGTTGTTTATATTATCGGGAGAATAATCAATGTCTTAGCTCCAATTTTCTCTTCTCGTCGAAGCAACCTCAATTCGCTGAAACTGGCAATTTACAGCTTGACCCCCTATTGGATAGGTGGCGTGTTATATCTGGTTCCTCGCACGGGATGGATCTTGCGAGATTTAGTTGCTCTGTATGGAATTTATATTCTCTATTCAGGATTTGCTGCCTCTTTAATGGAAACACCAAAAGAGAAGGTTCTTAAGTATTTAATAGTAAGCGGTATTCTCGCCATAGTTTTGATTGCCGGTGTTGAAATAATCTTAAGGGCTCTTTTTGCCGTTTGGGGCGTTTTAAGAGTCGCGTAATTCGTTCAGGATTTTAAGAAAGGCCTCTTGAGGAGAGGGAGCTGCGATTATCGGCCGTCCTATGACTAAATAATCTGCTCCCTTCTGAATGGCAAGAGAGGGAGTCATAATTCTTTTCTGATCATGGGCAACAGCCCATGAAGGTCGAATCCCGGGGACAACTACGAGGAGATCTTTGCCGATTTCCTTCCTTATTATTTCAATTTCTTGAGGAGAACAGACCACTCCATCCACTCCTGCTTCCCGGGCCAGCTTGGCCAACCTGAGCACCTGGTTGAATGTATCGGCAGGCATACCTATTTCTCGGAGCTGATCGTCTTTAAGACTGGTTAGGATGGTTACAGCTAAAAGGAGAGGTTTATAGGTTCCTTCTTTTTCTGCTTCTTTTTTGGCTGCATCCACGGCTCTCTCCATCATCTCGCGTCCTCCAGAAGAATGAAGAGTCAGCATGTGCGCGCCGTGCTTTACGGCAACTTTTACCGCCTCGGCTACGGTGTTCGGAATGTCATGGAGTTTCAAATCCAGGAAAATTTTTTTTCGCAAGGTTTTGACTTCTCTGAGTAAAGAAGGGCCTTCGGCTGTAAAAAGCTTGAGTCCCACTTTAAAAATTTCAACTCCTTCAAGCTGCCTAATAAGCGGAAGAGCCTCCTCTCTTGAGCCGACATCAAGAGCAACGATTATCCTTTTGGCGAAGTCCATTTTTTTATTCATGTAAGTTTCCTTGTGACCTGTCATATTAAATCCTTACAATTCCACTTTATATTCATAAGTGCGGGCTTGATAAATCAAGCCCCTACAAAGCGGTGGGTTTGATAAGTCAATTCCGCCACGATTCCTTTTTATTCTCATAAGGTGGGCTTGATAAATCAAGCCCCTACACAAGATAAATCAAACCGCTACGTATAAATGTGGGTTTGATGAATCAAACCCTTACAATTTAATTCTATGTTTGATTAATCAAGCCCCTGCGGTTTTTTCAACGTTCCGATAATTGATTCGATTTTATCTATTCCGTTCTTTTGACAATACTCTGTCAATTCCTCAATGATATTCACCGTGGCCTCGGGGTCGATTAAGTTAGCCGTCCCCACCTCGACTGCTCTTGCTCCTGTGATTAAGTATTCAAGCACATCCTTGGCTGATAAGATTCCTCCGATACCGATAACAGGGATTTTTACCCGGTTCACAACCTGGTAAACCATCCTGAGGGCAAGGGGTTTGATGGCTGGACCGCTGAGTCCGCCAAAGACTTTAGGCAAAATTGGTTTCCTTGTCTCCACGTCCACAGCAATGGCCAGGAAAGTGTTGACCAGCGAGAGTGCATCTGCGCCAGCTTCTTGAGCGCTGAGGGCGATCTCCGCTATATCAGTAACATTAGGAGAAAGCTTTGCTATGACAGGCCGAGACGAGCTTTTTTTAACAAGGCTGACGACAGAAAAAGTAGTCTCAGGATCCAAAGCAGGACAGACGCCGTCTTTCTCTACATTAGGGCAGGATATATTCAACTCATAAGCTGAAATACCTTCCTCCTTATCCAGAAAATCAACAACAGAGGCATATTCCTCATCTTTTTCCCCGCAGACATTGACGATAATGGCTGTGCTGTATTTTCTGAGCTGGGGAAGAATCTCTTCCGAGAATTTTTTGACACCAACACCTTGAAGTCCGACTGCGTTTATGAGTCCGCTTGAAGCTTCAACCAGGCGGGGAGGAGGATTTCCCGGGCGAGGAGAAAAGTAAAGGCCCTTAACAACAATTCCTCCCAGTTTGTTCAAGTCAATGAAGGGAGCAAACTCAAGGCCGTAGCCAAAAGTCCCACTGGAAGCGATAACAGGATTTTTGAGTTTGATGAAGCCTAAATCAATTGAAAGATCTGTCATTTTTCGTCTTCTGTCCAGACAATCTCTTCTGAAGAAAAAACAGGCCCTTCTTCACAGATTTTGACCCATCCTTCTTCACCATTCTTTTTTATCCTTTTGACGCATCCCCAGCAGACTCCAAATCCGCAGCCCATAACAGATTCCAGGGAGAATTCGGCAGGGATGTTCTTTTTTGCGGCAAATTGAGCGATTTTTTTCATCATCTCTTCGGGGCCGCAGGAAAATATACGAGATGGTGTGAACTTTTCGAGTTCTGTTTTAAGATACTCAGTGATGAATCCTTTAAATCCAAACGAGCCGTCATCGGTTGAACAGTATAGGTCAAAGTTCTCTCGTTTAAATTTTTCCTTGAGAGGGATGTCTTCCAGGCTTTTTCCACCATAGAAGATTTTGACCGAAGCCCCATGGGAGCGGAGTTCCTTTGCCAGAAAATAAAGAGGGGCAATTCCTCTTCCTCCTCCCGCAGCAATAACATCTTTTCCATTGAGGCTTGCTCCTCCGTGAAACCCTTTTCCCAGAGGGCCTAAAATGTCGAGGATATCGCCGACTTTTTTTTGGCTCAAAAGATCTGTTCCTAAACCAGACACCTGGAAGAAAATATCGACACTTTTTTCATCTTTGGAGTGAATACTGAAAGGACGACGCAAAAGAGGATAGGGATGATGAGATATACGGATCATTATAAACTGGCCAGAATGGGCTTGGGAGGCGATACGGGGAGATTCCAGCGAGAAAAGATAGTAGTTATTCCAGCTTTTTTTGTCGATTATTCGTGCTTGAGAATCTTTGATCATAATCGCTCAAGATTACCGAGACAAAAATATCAGAATCTCTTTCCCATGGCAATAAAAACTTTGACAACTATATTCCATTTGGCTGATAATCAAATCTTTCCATTCTTACATATTTTCAGAGGAGCGATAGATGGATATTTCCAATAGGGGTCAAAAAATCCAGCCTTCTCCCATAAGGAAACTTAAGCCTTATGCAGATCAGGCGCAGGAGCGCGGAATTCATGTTTACTTCATAAACATCGGACAGCCCGATATTCCAACTCCTCAACCCATTCTGGATGCCTTTCATAGCTTTGACGAAAAGGTCCTAAGCTATGGCCCTGCCCAGGGATTCTTGGAGCTGAGGCAGGCTATTGCTGATTATTTTGTCTCTTACAACATCCCTCTTGATTCAGAAAATGTGATTATCACCTTAGGTGGCTCTGAGGCAATTCATTTTTCTTTCTGTGTTGTGGCTGATCCTGGCGATGAGATTATCATTCCAGAACCTTTCTATACCAACTACAACGGATATGCAAGCTATGCTGACGTGAAGATTTCTCCCTTAACTTTGCGTGTCGAGGATGGATTCCGTCTTCCTCCAGCCGAGGAAATTGAAGCCAGGATAACGCCAAAGACAAGGGCGATTCTGCTCTGCTCTCCCAATAATCCCACCGGGACCGTTTATACGCCCGAGGAGTTGGAACGAGTTATTTCTATCGTCAAAAAACATGACCTCTTTTTGATCGGGGATGAAGTCTACAAAGAGTTTGTTTATGATGGAGGAACGCACAAGAGCCTCCTGGAATACGATGAAGTAAAGGATAGAGTTATTGTGGTCGACAGTATCTCCAAGCGTTTTTCAAGTTGCGGAGCGCGGATAGGGGCAGTGGTAACTCGAAACAAGGAGTTGTATCAATCTCTCCTCAGGTTTGCTCAGGCAAGGCTCTGCCCTCCTACGGTGGAGCAGAAGGCTGCTCTGGCTGCTTACCGCATGGGTTTTGATTATTTCAAGCCTGTCAAGGAAGAATACGAGAGAAGGAGAGATGTTTTGTATGAGGGATTGAAAGATATCCCAGGAATCGTCATCCAAAAGCCTCAGGGAGCTTTTTATATTATTGTAAGGCTTCCTGTAAAAGATGCCGAGCATTTTGTCCTCTGGATGCTTCGAGATTTCCATTTTGAAAAAGAGACCGTTATGGTTGCACCAGCCCAGGGATTCTATTGTACGCCTGGCAAAGGCAAGGATGAAGTACGAATAGCCTACGTGCTTAAAGAGCAAGATTTAAGGCGAGCTATCGTCGTTTTTAAAGAAGGGCTCAATAAATACTTGAGTATTTTTTCATAATGGCCCTAAAAAAGCTTCTTCAGCAGATCGTTCTCATCCTGTTTTTGAGCTTAATCATAGGACTTGGGATAAATTTCTCTTTGATAAAAAAATACTTTCAAGGAGATTTTCAATTCGGATTTATTTCTTTAGAGAAATATGATTCGATTACGTTCATCACGCTGGGAGAAGCAGAGGGGCTTTTTTCAGAGGGGGAAGCCCTTTTTATCGACAGCCGGCCTAAAGAGGCTTTCCAAACAGGACACATCCTGGGAGCCGTGAACATTCCTTTTGAGGAATACAAGGAGGAAGAGGCCTTAGATATGATTTTCCTTCCGCCTGAAAGAATTGTAGTCGTTTACTGTGATGGGAGTGAATGCAATTCGAGTCTGGAATTAGCTAAGGTTCTTCACCAAAAGGGTCTTATAGATATCAAAATCTTTTTCGGCGGCTGGATTGAGTGGACGAGGGAAGGGCTGCCTGTATCTCCGGAAAATGACCCGCAATAAATATATTCTCTTTACTTTCCGGCTTGTTGTGGGCGGAATGTTCATTTGGGCTGGAGTTTCAAAGATAATCGATCCTCTGGGATTCGCGCAGAACATCGCGAACTATAGAGTTTTTCCGGAAGGAATTTCCTTTTTCCTGGCACTTGCCCTGCCGTGGATAGAGGTCATCTGTGGGGTATTTTTAATCTTGGGGATATTCCGTTCTGCCAGTGCTCTTCTCCTTTCAGGCTTCCTGGCAGTTTTTCTAGTCCTAAGCATTGTCACTATTCTAAGAGGGATAGATATCGACTGCGGTTGCTTTGGCAGTCTCAGCGGAAAAGTTGATTATAAACTGATTCTTATGGACAGCGTTTTGCTCTTTTTTTCTCTAAATATATATTTTTCTCGCAAAGCGGTTCGGATCAAATTTTAATAATTGGGGCCTGACCCCAACTTAATCCCCAATTCCAGCTATAATTGGGGCCAGGCCCCATTAATTTAAGTAAGGTTTATTTCCAGCTTGACAACTTTAGTTCATCGGGGTTACATGTATACTCTTGATTTATTCCTAAGAGGAGTAGAAAAATGACCAAAAAATATGTGTACTTTTTCGGAAAAGGTAACGCCGAAGGCGACAAAGATATGAAAGATATCCTTGGAGGAAAGGGAGCGAACCTGGCTGAGATGGCGGGAATAGGGCTGCCAGTCCCTGCTGGATTTACTGTTTCCACAGAAGTTTGTAGCTCCTTTGTTAAGTTGGGGAACAAAATTCCCTTTGAAGTTGAAGAAGAAATCCTTCTTAATCTGAAAAAATTAGAGGATATTACCCAGCAAAAATTCGGAGGTAAAGTAAATCCACTTCTCGTTTCTGTCCGTTCAGGAGCAAAGTTTTCCATGCCTGGAATGATGGATACAGTTTTGAACCTTGGTCTGAATGACAAGATGCTTGAACCTTTGACCAAAAAGAGTGGAGACAGGAGGTTCGCCTTGGATTGTTATCGCCGGCTAATTCATATGTTTGGGGATGTAGTCTTGGGAATTCCCAAAAGAAGATTCGAAGAAATCCTGAGAGAGAAAAAGAAAGGAAAAAAGGTCGTCAAAGATTTTGAACTATCTGAGGAGGTCCTGGAAGGGCTTATTTCTGATTATAAAAATCTAATCAAGAAAAATACAGGAAAAGAATTTCCCCAGGATGTCATAGAACAGCTACTGATGGCCATTTCCGCTGTATTTGAATCATGGAACAACCCCCGAGCCAGGACCTACCGTCGCTTAAATTACATTTCCGATGACTTGGGCACGGCGGTAAATATTCAACAGATGGTCTTTGGAAACATCGGAGAAAAATCAGCTACCGGAGTTGGATTTACCAGAAATCCTGCCTCCGGAGAAAAAGAGCTATTCGGCGAATATCTCTTTAATGCTCAAGGTGAAGATGTTGTAGCTGGCATTCGGACTCCTTTTCCCCTTGAATCCCTGGAGAAAGAGATGACAGCAGCCTACAAAGAATTAAAAGAAATTACGACCAGATTGGAGAAGCACTACCGAGATGTTCAGGATTTTGAATTTACGATTCAGGAGGAAAAACTTTACATGCTGCAGACAAGAAGCGGCAAAAGAACAGGGATGGCAGCTGTAAAGATTGCTGTAGATATGGTGGAGGAGGGATTGATTAGTAAAGAAGAAGCTCTTCTGATGATAGAGCCTGAAGCTTTAAACCAGCTTCTCCATCCTGTATTTGATGCAGAGGAAAAGGGAAAACGTCAGGTTCTTGCTCGCGGGCTTGCCGCTTCCCCTGGTGCTGCTGCAGGCCAGGTTGTGTTTACAGCCGATGAAGCTGTCGACTGGGAAAGAAAGGGAAAAAAGGTCATCCTAGTCAGGGAAGAGACATCTCCTGACGACATTCATGGAATGAGCGCTTCTCAAGGTATCCTGACTGCAACAGGCGGAATGACTTCCCATGCAGCAGTTGTGGGAAGACAGATGGGAAAACCTTCTGTGGTTGGATGCGGAGAGATAAAACCAGAGGAAGCAAAAAGATTCTTTAATGTGGGGAAAACGAAAGTAAAGGAAGGGGACTGGATTTCAATTGATGGAACTTCAGGAGAAGTTCTTCACGGTCAGATACCAACCCAGCCTTCTGAAATCATCCAGGTCATCCGGGGAGACAAGAAGCCTAAGGAATCTAAAATTTACCAGGATTTCACAAAATTACTTTTTTGGGCTGACCAGGTAAAAAAATTAAAAGTTCGAGCCAACACAGATACGCCTGAGGATGCCAGGATAGCTCTTGCTTTTGGGGCAGAAGGCGTCGGCTTGGCCCGGACTGAGCATATGTTTTTTGCCAGGGAAAGGCTTCCGTTTATTAAAGAAATGATCCTCTCTGAAACCGAGGAGGAAAGAAAAGAAGCTTTAAGCAAGCTTTTACCGTTCCAGAAGAAAGATTTTTATGGCTTGTTCAGAGAGATGAGGGGACATCCCGTAACCATCCGCACGCTCGACCCACCCCTACATGAATTTTTACCGCGCAAAGAAGATCTTATGGTTGAGATAGCCGTGTTGAAAGCCATGAAGAACAAAGAGAAGGAGAAGAAAGTCCAAGAATTGGAGAAATTGCTGGAGCGCGTCAAAGCCCTCTCTGAGTTTAATCCCATGCTTGGACACAGAGGCTGCCGTTTGGGAATTTCTTATCCTGAGATTATCGAGATGCAGGTTACTGCCATTTTTGAAGCTGTTTGCCAATTAGCAAAGGAAAAGCAAAAGGTATACCCTGAAATTATGGTTCCTCTTGTCGGGACTAAGGAAGAGCTTGCCAACCAGAAGAAAATTATTCTGCGGGTTGCCGAAGAAGTGATGGAGAAAAATAAGGTTAAGATTGAGTATTCAGTAGGGACTATGATAGAAATTCCCAGAGCTGCCATCACTGCTGATGAAATTGCAGAGGAAGCTGAATTTTTCTCTTTTGGAACCAATGACCTGACACAGACAATATATGGTCTTTCCCGTGACGACGGAGCTGGGTTTCTTGCTCATTATCTGGCTCTTGGGATCTGGAAGAGTAATCCATTCGAGACCGTAGACATTGAAGGAGTGGGTGAGATCATGAAAATGGCTGTTGAGAAGGGACGAAAGACAAGGCCCGATTTAAAGATCGGTATTTGTGGTGTTCATGGAGGGGATCCACGTTCTATTTTCTTCTGCCATAAGATCGGCCTCACTTATGTGAGCTGTTCTGCCTATCAGGTTCCGATTGCTCGTCTGGCCGCAGCTCAAATTACTTTAATGGAGAAAGCCAAAAACTCCTGATAATTAACCTGAATTATTCACGAGTCGAGATTGCCGCATATGCAAGGCGCGGTCCATGAAGCTGTGGTCCGTCCACTGCGAATGGGCCGTAACGCCGCAGATGCGGTGAGATCGGCTCGCCCGAAGGGTAAAAACTGCCGATTATGATTAAAAGAAAATTTGGAAAATAAAGTGAATCCTTCGACCTCGTGAAAAATCATGCTAATAGGCAAATATCATTGAAAATAAATAAAGGTATCGGCAGTTTTTATGAATAATTCAGGTTGGTCGCGGGTAGTGGGGAACTTCAATATTTTATACAGAACCTTATTTCTGATCTAAGAAGAGCGAAACAAGAATAAAGCGCAATACTAACGCCTTCCTCGCCTATTTCCTTTTTAAGCGACACCTAACGCCTGCCGGCTATCTTCTGCAAAATATTCTTAAAAATGTAAGCAGCCATTGCAGGATTAGCAGCCAGTCTTCTTTTACAGTAGGCTGTGGCATATTTCCATTTTTGGGCAAATGGAACATAAAGGCGGACAAGGATGCCGTTTTGAATAAGCTCATCCTGGAAGGCTCGCTTGGGGACACCCTTAAGCATCTGAACTTCGTATTGATCTTTTTTTATGTTCAGCTTTTCGGCAATGTCGATGGCTTCATTTATGACTGCTTCATCGTGAGTGGCGATCTCAGGGTAATGACCTTCCTTGAACAAAAGTTCAACCTGCTGAAGCATCTTTCTCTTCATTTCAGACTTGCTCTGAAGAGCTATTTCTTTTGGTTCATTGTAGATGCCAATGCAAATACGGATGCGGGCGTTCAAACCTTTTAAGGATATTATGTCATCGTCTGTGCGAAAAAGACGTGATTGCAGCACTGTCCCAAAAGTCGGATGATCCTTATTCAAAGCACGGAAGATATCCAGAGTCACATCGGTAAAGGAATTGTCCTCCATATCCAGAGTTACCTTTATGTTATACTGTTCTGCTCGTCGGACAATTCCCTCGATGATTTTTTGACAGTTCTCTGTCCCACGGTGGCTGCCTAGCTGAGTGGGCTTTAAGGAAATGGTTGCATAATCCTGGCTACCCAGGGCATCGATAAGCCTTTCGTATACATTGACAGAGTACTGAACTTCCTCATCGCTTTCCAGCTCCTCACCCAGCAGGTCTATGGTGGAGCACACGCGCCTCTCATCCCATAACTTTTGGGCGGCATCCACTGCTGCTCCAATGCTGTCACCTGCCACATAAGGGCTGGCAAAAAGCTTGACCAGGGGAGTAGGGGCGAGGCTGACAGCGAATTTCTTTAAACCCATTTATGATACCTTCCAAACTTAAAAATCTTAAATTAGACTTTTATAAAAACTACTTCATTTTTTAACAAACTTCAAGAAATAAATGTGGTCAGGAAGCATCTCCAAATCCGTGATTGGAGAAGGTTTTGGGAAACAGCCTCGCTCCCTTGGGGTCAGACCTGACCCCATAAAAAGTATTGTGTCCTCAGAATTATTTTGATATGTATTAAATCATGTCTCCCTTGATAAAAATACTAAGGGCCTTCCGGAAGCAAATATTTCCTTTCAGATTTATCTACAGCGATAATTATTGGGCTGACCTTGGTGAGCATGTTTTTCCTGTTGTGAAGTACAAGCTTATCTACGAAGCCCTTCTTCGGCGGGGAGCAAAAAAAGAAAATTTTCTCTCTCCTAAGCTCGCCGGAGAGGAAGATCTCCTTCTTGTCCATACTCCAAAGTACCTGAAGAAATTGGAAACTGGAGATCTTTCTCATTCTGAGATATTAACCCTTGAGCTTCCCTATTCTCCTGAACTTTTGAAATTTGCTTTCCTGTTTGTGGGAGGGACAATTCTTACTGCTGAAAAGGCATTAGAGGATGGATTAGCGGTGCATATTGGGGGAGGATTTCATCATGCTTTTCCTGACCATGGGGAAGGGTTTTGTGTTCTGAATGATGTGGCAGTTTCTTTAGAGAAAATGAAAAAGGAAGGGAAGGTCGAAAGGGCTATGGTAGTTGATTGTGACCTCCACCAGGGGAATGGAAACGCTTTTATTTTTGGCAAAAGAGATTATGCCTTCACCTTTTCTATCCATCAAATGGATAATTATCCCGCCCAAAAGCCTTCAAGCTCGGTGGATGTGGGCCTGTGGACCGGAGATGGAGACGAAAAATACCTGTCAAAGCTCCGTTCCAACTTTCCCCGGCTCTATCAAGATTTTCAACCTGATTTGATTTTTTACCTTGCAGGGGCAGACCCTTATGAAAAGGATCAATTAGGAGGCTTGAGGTTGACTATGGAAGGTCTCAGAGAGCGAGACAGGATTGTGATTGAGGAAGCCCGTAAGTTGCGTATTCCAGTGGCTATTCTTTTTGCGGGAGGTTATGCCACCCAGGTGAAGGATACCGTTTCCATCCATCTTAATACAGTAAAAGTTGCCCAAAATATCCAGAGAAAATATTCTTAATCCTTTGTTTCTTTTTCTATCCAATTCAAGTATTTTGTAGAGCCCTCAAAAAAGGGAAGAGCGACAATTTCTGGGACCTCATACGGATGAATCTCTTCTATTTTTTTTTCAAGGTCTGTGAAGAGGGTGGCTTTGGTTTTAATGAAGAGAATGTGTTCTTTTTCGTTTGAAATTTTCCCCTGCCACCAGTAAAAGGATTGCGAGGCTGCGGAGACTGTCACGCAGGCAGACAACCTTTCTTTTACTAACTTCTCGGCTATTGTATGGCCGGTCTTTTCATCTGGAACTGTTGTGAGAACAAGTATGTATTTATTCAATTTTTAGCCTCCTTAACTGTTGGGAAATTTTTTGTAGGTGTTTGATAAATCAAGCCCCTATAATCAATAAGGATTTGATACATCAAACCCGTACAAAATATTGTTTTTTGTATGATTTTTATTCTTGTAGAAAAATGTGGGCGAATACTTTAGCGTCTCCCATCATATTATCGATAATGCAGTATTCGTTGGGCTGATGGGCAGTTTCATCGATTTTAGCCCAGCAGGCAGCGCTGAAGTTGTTCCTTCTGAAGAGGGCTGCTACTGTTCCTCCTCCAATCCCGGTAGCCTTTCCTTCTTTTCCGTAGATTGCTTTAATCGCTCGCTTTAAAGCCTGAGCCACTGGCGCATCTGCTGAAGTCGGAGGGGCTGCAGGAGCCTTCTGAGTCTCCTCTAAGATTATTTTCACCTTGAATTCATTTTGGATATTATCAATCATTTCTTTGATTTTCTCTTCAACTTCTTCGATCGTATATCTTGGCAATATACGGCTGTCCATATAAAAAATATCTTCCCCGGGTATTGTGTTGATATTAGGGACATTAGATTTTTTCATGGTTGGTTCAAAGGTGGAGATTGGCGGATCAAATAGGGGGTCTTTAGCTGGGAAAATCTTGTAGAGCTTGTTTAGCTCAGTGATCAAAAAAGAGGCGGCCTTGAAGCTGTTGATCCCTTTTTCTGGGGTAGAACCGTGGGCCTGCTTGCCCAAAGTCTTAAATTTAAGCCAGAGAAGGCTCTTTTCGGCGACTTCGATCATCGTTCCATCTTCGTTTCCGGCATCTGGAACAATGATCAAGTCCTGTTTTCGAAAGGTGTTGGTATGATGGAGAACATAGTCAATCCCTTTATCGTTTCCAGTCTCCTCATCTGCTACTAAGGCTATGCCTATATCGTAATTCGGCTCAAGGCCTTCTTTATGAAATGCCTTAATGGCATAAAGAGAGGCCACCATATCCTGCTGGTTGTCTTCAACTCCCCGTCCGTAAATTTTCCCTTCTTCCACCCAGGCCTTGAATGGATCCCCTCTCCATTGAGCCAATTCTCCAGGAGGAACAACGTCCATATGCGTCATTATCCATATTGTCTTGGAAGAGCTTTTGCCTCTGAAAAAGGCGAGAATATTCGGGCGATATCCAGAAGGAGCATCCAAATCAGGTGCCTTGATGACATCAATATCGTTAAACCCGTTTTTCTTCAGGAAATCAATCAGGATCTTTGCCTTTTCAACTTCCCCTTCTCCTCCACTCGTGGGGGAGATGGACGGCTTAGCACAGAGTTTGATTTGCATATCTATCATTTCGTTGCGGTAACTGTCGATTCTCTTTGTTATCTTTTCCAATTTAGTCATAGGAATTCTCCTTATACATAATTTAGCTTCTCTTGGGGACGGAAATAATCCTGAAGCCAATGTAGGAATAATGCACTCCCGAAAGAAGAGTGAGCGCAAGAGTCAAAAAATAGAGCAACCGTAAGTAGGGGAACGATATTTGGAAGGAGTTGAAGAAAAGAACGAGGATTAAAACCATGAACTGACAGACCGTACTTGATTTTCCCCAGAGGGAAGGAAGAAAAGTTTTTTGACCTCGCAGTTTGTAGAGGGCGAAAGCACTCGAGACTATGAACAGGTCACGGCTTATAACAGCAATCGTGAGCCAAAGAGGAACGATGTGGGGAGAATTGAGAGAAGGAATAGTCAGAACGATGAAAGCCGAGGTCATGAGTAATTTGTCTCCTGCAGGATCAAGTAAAGCGCCAATTTTTGTTTTCTGATGCAAGAGTCGGGCTGCGAAGCCATCCAAGACGTCTGTGAAGCCCGCAAAGAAGAAAACAGCAGATGCTTCCATAACTTTTCCCTGGATCATTAAAGCCAGAAAGACAGGAATGAGAAGAATCCTTAAGAGACTGAGAATATTGGGAAGGTTTAGTAAGCTATTTTTCTCTTCTTTCCTCATTTAACGATAATTTTCAATGCCTAAAAAAAGGTGATTTATTTTATCAAAGCCAAGATAATATCCAAGAGCCTTATGGATTCTTGTCCTGAAACAGGAAGGTCCGGGTTAAACTCTCTTCCTAGAGAGAGATCCATGATATTATAGGAAAGAATCTGGATAATCGCTTTATAATAGTAGTTGTGGGAGGCAACATCTGAGATTTGGATTCTTTCTGGTGGGATCTGCTGGATAAACTTGTATCCTTTCTTTTCCAAATAGTTTATTAAACGAAGGAGAATTTCTGCCATCTCTGCCCGGGTAACAATTTTTTTCGGCTGAAAAGTGTGATTGGAATAGATATCCAGAATACCCAAGGAAGTTACTTGAAGGATGAATTGTGATGCCCAAGAAGTTGCAATATCGATGATAATGGGGGGGGTGCCCGGGACCTCATCCAATATTCCTTTGAACTTGACCACAAGGAGAGCAGCTATATCTTCTTTAGAGACGGCTTCTGAGAAGGCGATGGAATTGTATCTTGTGGGAAGTTCATAAATCCCTAACCTGTTTTTAATGCCTTCGATTCTATTCATTATTTGTTTGTTTTCCGGCTCTAAATTGTGCAATTTTTCATAGATTTCAAGACTTTTTGTATACTGAGCTGCCTGGTAGAGCGCTTCTGCGTAATCTTTTAGTATCTCTGTGTTCTTTGGTTCGCTCGAGCTTGCAGCTAGGAGATGAACCAAGGCATTTTGAAGTTTGTTTTCCTTTTTGTAGATGTCAGCAAGCACGAGGTGGGCTTCTGTGGATTGAGGTGCGTAATAGAGAGCTTTAAGATAAGCTTCTTTACTTCCTTCCGTATCTCCCGCAGCTATGGCAGCTTTTGCTTCCAAAAGAGATTCATCAAACTTTTTGTTTTTAAAGATTTCGTATTGCTGCTTAGCCCAGGGATGCTCTGGTTCTCTTTTGAGAATTTCCCTGAATTCAGCAAATGCCCGGTCATCCCGTCCTTTTTCTCGATAAATCTGGGCCAGGCCTGAGTGAATAAGAGTCATGTCAGGAAGATCTTTCAGGGCTACTTTAAAGAATTCTTCAGCCCTCTGAAGTCTGTTTTGAAGAAAATAGGCGTAGGCTAAACCCACGTTATAAATTGGATTTTGAGCTCCCAGCTTAGAGATTTGTTTTTCGGCTTTTTTCCCTTCCCCTTGGTTCAAAGTTTCCCAGGCCTCTTCTGCGAGAATTCTCTCCTCAAGGGAAAATTCTGCCACGATGGAAGCAGGAAGGCTTTCTATATAAAGGGAAGGAGGCGGAGGTTGATAGGTTGCACATGACCAAAAAAATATAAAGAGTAAAAAAATCTTGAATGCTTTTTTCACCAATTTTTTTCTCCTCTTTTTATATAAGGCGAGTAATTCAGAATTGAGCGTGGGTTGGCCATAATCTTCAACTCAAAATAATCGCCGTTTTCTCTTCTTTTTAATATCATAGTCCATTTCGAAAAAGAATGGATCAATTCTCTTTTTGATTTGGGAATACGCAAATAAAATAATTCCAGGTTTTTAAAGAGTCTAGACCTGAGGTATTTTTTCAGGCTTTGGACTCCATCCCCTGTTTTTGCTGAGACATAGATGACGGGGCTATCAGAGTGTCTATTTTTCTCTAAAAGCTCTTCATGGGTAGGTAAAAGATCGACTTTATTAAAAACTTTAATAACAGGGATGTCGGGTACTCCTATCTCGGAAAGAGTTTTTTCTACTGCATCGACCTGACTTTCATAGTTGACTGAAGCTATATCAATGATGTGGAGAATGCAATCAGCCTCCTTAAGCTCCTCTAAAGTGGCCTTAAAGGAAGTTATCAGCTCAATGGGGATTTTTTTGATGAACCCGACCGTGTCACTCAAGAAAAAGTAAAGGCCGTCCGAGAAACTCACCCGACGAAGGATTGGATCCAGAGTTGCAAAGAGCTGCGGAGAGGTGAACATCTTTTCTCTGGAGAGGCAGTTGAATAAGGTAGATTTTCCTGCATTCGTGTATCCCACAAGCGAAGCAACCGGAACAGGGCTTTTTTTTCTGCTTTTTCTTTGAGCGGCTCGTCTTCTTCGAAGATTAATCACTTCCTTTTTTATCTTGGAGATTCTATCCTTAATTCTCCGCCTGTCCTCTTCGAGTTTTTTCTCCCCAGGGCCACGTGTACCGATACCTCCTCCTAACCGTGAGAGGGCTTCTCCTTTACCCAACAAACGCGGAAGGAGATAGTTGAGTTGAGCAAGCTCTACCTGAAGTTTTCCCTCCTTGCTTCGGGCTCGTTGGGCGAATATATCAAGGATTAGCTGGTTTCTATCTATGACCTTAGTCTGAATCTCATCTTCCAGGTTTTGCTGCTGGATAGGGCTGAGGTTATGGTCGAAAATGATAAGATTGGCCTGAATTTCTTCCTTCGAGCGAATAATTTCTGATACTTTTCCTTCTCCTATAAGATATTTCGGACTGATCTCTGGCCGGAATTGGAATATTTCTCCAGCGACTTGCGCTCCGGCTGTCCTGGCTAATCCCTTCAGCTCCTGCATGGATTCTTCTGCATCTCGTTTTTCTATCTTGTTTGTTGCGAGATGGACCAGGATGGTTTTTTCCATTTTAATTTAAGTTGTTCATAACATATTCCAGGATCGAAGGGAAGTCATGGGGAGAAAACCATTTGATTCCCTCCATTTTCCTGAACCATGTCATCTGTCTTTTTGCATAGTGGCGCGTATCCCTTTTGGTCAAAGTTATGGCTTCTTCCAGAGGGATTTCTTTTTTAAGAAGTTTTAAGACATATTTGTAGCCAAGGGCACGGAAGGGAGGATAATTTTCATCGACTCCCTTCTGGAGAAGCTCTTGCACTTCTCTCGTTATACCTCTTTCGAACATTTTATCTACTCTTTCTTCAATCCTCGTGTAAAGTTCCTTTCTTTCTAATTTTAACCCAATTTTTATTATATTAAAATCTTTAACATAAGATTCAGTGTTCAAAAATTGTTTAGATAAAGGTTTTCGAGTTGAGTAGAAGACTTCTAAGGCCCGTATTATCCTGACTTTATCTTTCTCTCCAATTTTTTGATAATAGACAGGGTCGACTTCCCTTAGTTTCTCTCTTAAGGTATCCAGCCCTTTCTTCTTGGCTTCCCTTTCCAGTTTCTGGCGAAGCGATGGGTCACTTCCTCCTCCTGGGAAAAGACCGTTGAGGAGGGCCTTTAAGTATAAACCGGTTCCTCCGACGATGAGAGGAAGTTTTTTTTTCTTCAAGATAGCATTTGCTGTTTCTAAAGCCAACCGGGCGAAGTCTGCTGCCGTAAATTGGGTCGCGGGGCTCACAACATCCAGGAGATGATGAGGAATATTTCCTCTTTTTTCCAAGGGAATTTTATCCGTTCCGATATCAAAGTCTTTATAGACTTGCATGGAATCACAATTTATGATTTCTCCTTTTAATTTTTTTGCCAGTTTCACTGCGGTGGAGCTTTTGCCCACTCCAGTAGATCCTAGAACAATGATGAGATTTTTGGTTTTAGATTCCAATTTTTATCAGCAGGAGAAGTACAAGGAGAGTTATAAAAATTAAAAGAGCGAGAATCTGTTTTCTCCTCAATTCCATTTCCCTATTTTCCTAGGTTTTTGACATGCGTTTGTTCGTGTTTATTGCCAGAGGTTTTTTTGACTAATTTTTTAAGGAAATCTTTTCCAGGAAATGTGCCAAAATCTGCCGCTGTCTTTCCCCTTACGGTGTCCAACTTTCTTGGACTTTATACTATAAATCGAATAGCAATGAGGCCATAAACGATATATAGGAGACTTTTTAGAACCCAAAAACTGTAAGATAGGATAAGGGCTTTCTTTAATTCAATCTTGAAGATAGAAGAGAGGCCATAGCCGAGAACTCCAAATAGCCAGAGCTGGAAAAAGTCAACCTGGCTCAGGATAATGAAGGGGGGAGAAGTCACCTCCAGCTTTGGGAAGAAAAGTGCCAGGCTTGTGGTGGTCTGCATAAAAGATTTTCGGGTGAGAATCAGGACAAGGCGCAGAGCATTGCCCAGGATTTTGTCGATGAAGTTTGCGTGGAGTACGGCTGCAAGAACCTGTTTATAATTTCCTTCTGTGGAAAACATCCGGCTTATGGCAAGAATAATCAAGCTCGAGAAGAGAAAACCGACGAGTAAACCTCCTGGTTTGTAGAGTAAGTTACTGAGGAGAACGCTGGCTTTCGTAGGATTTTTTGTGCGTTTGATCATCTCGTTGAATCTATCTTCCCCCATTCTTTCTTGGAGTTTGTCGCTGCTTTGAAGGAGTTGAAGGGTGTCTTTTTGAAGGTAAGGAGTTGTAACGTAGTTAAAAAGGGCCCAGGCGATGAGGAGAATAATGAGGGCATCAATCCAGATTGGTTTTTCTGAAATAGCTTTCAGTGTTACCTTCGGGTTGAAGAATATTCCTTGGAGACGATTGAAAAGATCCATGTATTATTTTCCTTTCCGTTCTTCCTTTACAATCCTTCCATCTTTTAAGAATATTATCCGGTGAGCGTGCTCGGCAATTTCTCTCTCATGGGTGACCACAATGATGGTGTTTCCCTGGGAATGTATTTTGCGAAAGAGGTTGATGATCTCTAGCCCTGTTTTGGAGTCAAGATTACCCGTAGGTTCATCTGCAAGGAGGAGAGAAGGTTCATTAACAAGAGCGCGGGCAATAGCCACTCTCTGCCTTTCACCTCCCGAGAGTTCAGAGGGGCGGTGATTCATTCTATCCGACATCTCTACCATTTCCAGCGCTTTATGTGTCTTTTCTTCCCTTACTTTCTTCTGGGTCCCTTTGTAAATAAGGGGGAGTTCCACGTTGTGGAAAGCAGTGGCTCGAGCGAGGAGGTTAAAGACCTGAAAGACAAAACCGATCTCGTTATTGCGGATGTAAGCGAGTTCGTTATCATCTAACGTGCTGACCAATTTCCCCCTCAAATAATAGTTTCCCTTTGTGGGAGTATCGAGACATCCCAGTATGTTCATGAGGGTTGACTTTCCAGAACCGGAGGGGCCCATGATGGCCACAAATTCGCCCTGGGAAATAGTGAATGTCGCCTCGCGGAGGGCATTAACTTCCTGCCTTCCCAATTGATATGTTTTCCAGAGGTTCTCTGTGGAGATAAGGATGTTGTTTTTGCGTTCCATTATTCTTCTTTTTTCTTTTCTTCTGGTTTGATCAGCATATCATCTTTAAGCTGACGGAGTGCGCTATAAGGGCCGACAACAATATCTTGTCCTTCTTCAAGCCCAGTGGTGATTTCTATCATCATCTCACCCATAATTCCTTTTTCCACAGGAAAAAATTTCACCCGATTTTCCTCGACGACATAGACTCCTTCTTCTTGTTCATCTTTTTTTTCTTCTTCCTTATCCTCTTTTTCTCTTAAAACTAAAGCGGAAATCGGGATAGCAAGGATGCCTGTTTTTTCAGCGGTGATGATATCTGTTGTGGCTGAGAGGCCAGGCTTAAGGTTCTCTGGGGGATTTTCCAGGGTTATGATAACTTTAAAATCCCTAGATTCTTCGGATGAAGTCACTTTTTGAAGGGCAGAGCTTCCGATTTCAGTCACCTTTCCTTTGATGGTCTGGTCAGGGAAGGCATCGACTCTTACCTCAGCCTGCTGTCCGATCTCGACTCCGATGACGTCTGTTTCGTCAACTTCAACCTCTACTTCCATCACAGATAGGTCGGCGATGGTCATCAGAATTGTGCCGGGATTGTTCATCGTGCCGATCATGGCGATCTCCCCCTCTTCAACTCGAAGGCTTGTGATAATCCCATCAATAGGGGAGTTGTAGGCCGTTTTGCTCAAGTCATCCAAGGCGCTGTGGAGAGATGCCTGGGCCTGGTCGATTTGATACATGATGGCTTGTTGTTGTGCTTTAGAGATATCATATTGAGCCTTGGCTGCTTCCAGTTGTTCTTCGGAGATAAGTTTTTCCTCAAAAAGTTTCTGATATCTTTTGTAGAAACTTTCATCTTTTTTCAGTCCTGCCGCTGCCCTTATAAGCTCAGCTCTGTAAGAATGAATGAGAGCTTGGGCCCGGTCAGCATTAGCTTCGTATTGAGTTGAGTCAAGTTTCAGGAGAAAATCTTCTGCCTTGACTCTTTGACCTTCCTCCACCCCTATTTTGACAATTCTTCCTGGTATGTGAGCGCTAATATTCACATTTTTTTTGGGCTTAACTTCTCCCGATGCCGAGATTTTCGAAGTCAAGTCATGCTTTTCAGCCTTCTCTACAGTCACTTTTATGCTTTTTTCTCTTTGTGATCGGAGGTTGAAGATAATAATGACCCCGATAAATATGATTACAGCAAAAATTATGATTGCCTTTTTTTTCCTCTTAAAGAAGCTTCTTTTTTTGTTCATTTCCTCTTTCTCTCAGGTTTCATTATTATATTATAATACGACTGAAAAGGCAAAAGGTTCATAGGGGTAGCAAGCATTTCCAATTGCTTGGGGTCACCCATTAGAAGGGGATTGTCAAGAGGATAGACTTCCATATTTTACTTCCATATTATTTAATTCTTCTTTACAATATACACGTGGCAACGTTGGGAATTCTTTCGCGCCCGTTATTTTCG
>Ga0209986_10000698_pt1 | contig 33065 bp, 40 predicted proteins | sample BlataG_FD_183168 | JGI IMG/M metagenome (GOLD analysis project Ga0209986, IMG submission 183168) | Deep subsurface microbial communities from Black Sea to uncover new lineages of life (NeLLi) - Black_00105 metaG (SPAdes) (version 2) | ecosystem: Environmental > Aquatic > Marine > Oceanic >...
GGGGGGGGGGGGGGGGGGGGGGGGGGTATCAGAGACGATACATCTTCGTCAACATGCTGTGATGTTTGTTTGTTTTTAATATCTTAATACGTTCTAAGACTTACCAAGGCCAAGGGAACACCCTCACCACCGCTTTTTGAGCCAAATTCCATCTGTTCCTACATTCTTCTGCATCCATACAAATATCAAAGGCGGACTCATGCAAGTCATTCAGAGCCCTCTGCTCATTTCCATTATTATTAATACTTTCAACAGCAGCATCAGCCCACTGCTTCACTAATTTTTTACACCTCCAAGTTGGTAGCAGCACTCCATTGCCGACATTAACAACACCTGCGTCCCCTCCACCTTCGGAAAAGAATCCAGCGTCTGCATTCCCCAAGTTTAGAAAGAGAAGCCAGCTCTCCCATACATTGTGAGGAGCATAAGATACATCAGTGTCGGTAATATGGACAGCATAACCAGCATTCAAGAGCTCGAGGATAAGAATTGGTCGAATAAAAGTGATGATCCTGAATTCTAAAGATCCAAATGGAAGCTCATCAAGCGAATCATCCAATGGCAGTGGAGCAAAGGGTCTCCCATCAAAGCAGGGCAAGTTCATATCCAAGCAGGCTTCCTTTCCTTTTTTGTCGTAGAACCCTATGATATAATTGTTGACTTTCCCATATTTGATCATTGTGTAGAGTGTGTTTTGAAAAATAGGTCCTATACCTGATCCCATGAGAGCAATTGTAATAGCCTTTTTCTCTTTCAAAACGGGTCTGGCCCTGATGGCAGCCAGCTTCAGTAAATCGTGGACTCCGGTATAACTAAATTTTGGTTCTCTTGCTGGCAAAAGCCAAGGACAGCTCTCGAATTCATCAAGAAGGTTGGGTGTCAGGTTTGTTTGCAGCTTGGGATCGTTCTGTTTTTTTTTTGTTTTTTTTGGGGGGGAAGGGGGGGGGATAAGAATTAAAAGTAAATGATAGCATTGTAAATATCCTATTCCTAATCAAAAACCTACCTGTATCCTCAGAAAGCTTTCTTGGGATGGCACTTCAAATTTTGGCTCAACTGCTAAGAAAAATTGGAGACAATTTAGCGATGGGAAAGATAGGAGAAGAAGACGTCGACGGAGGTGTCCCTTTTGCAGTGAAACAGTGCTCACCATGTTTGCTTATAGTTACTGGAGATGTGACGCTTGTGTAGTATCTCCTGGAATGATTAAAAGAGTTGGGAACGTTTTGTTTAGACAGAAAAGTCGATTTTATTTGGCAAATGAGAACTTTAAACCCAATTTACCAGAAACATCTAAATCTAATGGATTTCAAGTCATCTTACAATCTAATAGAACCTCTTTGGCCACCAAACGCTGCAATAACTGAGAGTATAGTGATCGAAACTAAAATTGCAAGGGCCAAGAAGAGCACTGGTTTGGATATTGTCTGCAAGGCCATTTCTGTGTTATTCGATTGTCTATTTCCTTTTCTATGAAGATAAGAACCATCATTTACCATCAAAGCTCACTAGAATTGAGCGGAAGGGCGAGTTTTCAACCAGGAGTTCCTTCCAATTGAGCGGCTTGAATTTCGGAGCGTTTGCGTCAACCATTAAGGTTTCTATTTTTAAATGGGCTGGCAAGGTCAAGCAGCCGAGAAATACTTCAGTTCGCAGCGTTTAATGATTCATGTGTTTTTCATAGTTCATTTCATGATTTTATTCCACCGACTAACGATCTCCATAAAGTAGTAGAAACACAATCATTATGACTATAGACAACTCCACTCTGATTCCCGCGAAAACTAAGATAAAATCCGTCGGTACCTCAACAATAGGACCTTCAAAGACGAAATATGTATTTATTGCCACTATTATTGCTTCAATATCCATAATCAGAGTTCTGGAATACCTGATCCAAAGCCAGTCAGCAACATGCAGCAACTTTAGCTACAAATATGGCTGTGTTAGGCAGGAGGGTAACTCAAAAGTCTCTGAAGGACGCAGTTTTGTCGAAATAGAGCACGAATTCGTCAAGTATAGACCCCCAAGCTCTTTCCCCATTTTTGTCATTTCCCCGACGTCTGCCGCCTTTCGCAGACATCACGTCGCCAACCAGTTGCAACAACAAGATGTAGACTTCCGGTTTCAGACCACTGATAGTTCAGTCAAACATATGAATGGTAAAATGGGTACATTCTGTGGTTACTCCAAATTTCAAAAGACGGTCAACTGGGAAACTTTGGAATGCACAACGCACTTGAGGCTCATGCACAGGATGGTCGCTGACAATGTCGACCTCCAATTGGTCTTGGCAGATGACATTGTATTCAATAAAGAGCAAGGCCGTTTTCTAGACACCCTTCAATCAAGACTTCATGAATTGCCCTCAGGTTGGGGGCTGTTATGGCTCCACAGAGATATGAACACATCTGCTTGGTTGGACCAAAATGGTATGGCAAAAAGCAGCAAAATGATTATAGAGGCTGGCAGTCTTACTCACCAGCAAGACCAATCATTTTCCATAGCATCCCGCGCGTATACAACCCTCCAGACTTCTAAATTATATGAAATTAAGGGGGGCGATTCTTCCCTCAGAGCAATAATGTACACTCGTGACTTTGCCCAAAAAGTATTAGCCACAGTATACTCTAGCTCACATGAAACTTCCATTTCATACTTTAGTAGCTTCATTACAGAAGTAGCCAGCTCAAGTCATTCACAATTTCCAGGAGCATATGCCGCTATTCCCAACCTTCTAGATGTTCAGGCAGTGTTCCCTCTGTCTCTGCAACAGAAGGAGCAGATGCTGGCTGCTCAATCATTGGATCACGAGGCTCAAGAAGAAGCTGAAGAAGAAGAAGGAGGAGGAGGAGGGAACGTAGAACAACAAAGCATCACGCGTGAAGAGATTGGATCTAAGAGTTACAAGAAGAAGAAGAAGCATGTTATTCTTGCAGCAACTGGAGACGTCTCTCAAATCCCCAACTGGATGAAGGGCTATGAAGAAGCCAACTGGGACATTATTGCCATCTACTACGGAGACAACCCCTATTACGACTGTCCTCAATGCATTGCGGTGCAAAGAAAACGAGGTGCTAAATTCAACTTGGTTTATCAATTCTTACAAACTTCACTGTGGAAGGAACTGCGAGGTCAATATACCACCATCATGATTGCGGATGATGATCTGGTAATGGACGTTCATAGCCTCAACATTGCCTTTACTATTTTCAACAGATACAATTTGACTCTAGGTCAACAAAGCGTGTGTGGGATAAAGAATTCATACACTTTGTGGAATCATATCTATCAGAATAGAGAAAAGCTACTGAGGTACACGAGCTTGGTGGAAATAATGGCTCCTATTTTCAAAGCAGACTTTTTCAATAAAGAGGTCAACTACACCCTGGCTGAGGCCTGGACTGGGTTTGGACTGGACTCAGCGTGGCCTGTTCTTCTTGGCCACCCTAAGAACAAAATCGCCGTGATCGATGCAGTGTGTATGGCCCATTCAAAAGAACCACTCGTTGCCATGCAGGGCAGGAAGAAGATCTACAGCGACAATGTTCTTCCATTTGGGGAATTGGAAGAAGAGAAAAGGGTATTTGATCGATTTTCTATTGACAAAGACTTTTTATTTGATATCAAGCAGTACTCTTCCATCAGCATGGCCGACTTTCTGGCTCCGATGGATTTCAAGGAAAGAATGTATTATCTCACTCATCGCCTGCCCGCCGATTTTGAGCTACTAAATGAAACGCTCCCATCCGATGGAGAGAATATGTCACAAAAGAAGAGGTGGAATAAAGGTATGGGAGTCATAACAGGGATGATGGCACTGGTTGTAGCCTTTGCTCTTGTTGTTTTACAACCAAAATGGATGGCAAAGTATAGGATGTTAAAGACCCTGTTTCGCAGTTCTCGAGAGCTTAAACCAGCTGGCGGCAAGGGGGGCCTTTGCTATCATGCTATTCCCAAAGTTGTATCTGTATCTGAAATAAAGTCAATGTGGGATTCTAGCCCATAAATAATGCTAGGCCTGAGAATTACGTCTTGATTTGTTTGTACTCACTGCTAATTTAATTTTACCTGTTCTCTCTTGACGGCGATGAGGTTTTGAATGGCGGGGATTTCCATTCCACTTCCTAAATTTTCAGTTTTTACGGCGATTGAATTATATCACTACAACAGGAACGATAGTTACAGTCGTCACCATGATCTCTATCCCCATGCAGTAGCTATTTTATGTCAAAAGATGCGAAAAAATTCTTGAGGATCTCGTTCAACACTGAAAAGAAAAAGCTTTATCTTTCCAACCTCGTTGACCGCCCATACCGCACTTCTCACTGCACTGCGCCATGCCCCAATACATCAAACTCCCATTAGACGCAGTCGGCCTATGGCCCAAACGCCTGACCGTCTCTCACCGACGCTCCCACCATCGACACCTCACAACTCCTCGCTCCTCTCAAACCAACAATGCACCACAACAACAACCCTCTACACCAACAACACCAACAACACCATCTTCAGACCAACAGAAAAGTATATCAGCTCCGTGGAGAACCAGACCCGACTTCCAGCCTCAACAACAACGCATCGGCATCCAAGATATAGATCTCAACACTGCCCTTCTTCCCGACACTGACAACAATACTAGTGAAACATCAATAACACCTAAATCGCCCGACAATAACAGTCATAGTATAAAAAAGAAGAAGAAGAAGTCAAGACCCATGTCTGAGTCCCAAAGACAAGCCATTAAAGAAGGAAGAAGAGACTCTGGCCCAATGTCTCCCGAACACCGTCAACGCATATCTCAAGCAATGAGAGAAGCTCATGCCAAGAACCCTGATCTTAGGAAGTCTAATTATGGAGTGCCTAAGAAGTGCAGTTATTGTGGGGAGTTGGGGCATAATAAAAGGAAATGTCCTCAGTTACTTGGTGATAGTAGTTGTCGCAAAGAAGAAGGCAGTGGCAATAGTAGTGCTCAGTTGAAGAATATCACTGAGAATTCAGCAAATAAAACAGCACCAGCACCAATAATAAAAGCATCAGTTATCAAAAAGCCACCACTATTGCAGACAGATGCAATCTCCCCCCTCCCCACCACCCCGCAACAATGCTGCCAACAAGCAGCCTCCGCCATCCTCCGAGCCTGGTCCTCCAACTCCGACCCCCAAGACCCCCAATTGCAATCTCAACTCCGTCGTCAACGTATAGAAATCCTTCTTCCCCAATCTCAAGGAGGTTCCGGCTGGCCTGGTGGCATCCGACAACAATTCCGTGTTGCTCTCCCCATGATTGAAGACCTGCTCAAACAGCTAAAGCAACGGGAGACTCTAGAAGGCCGTATCACAGCTGAATGGTTGGATGAAACAGACTGCGTTGCTGCTTGGCAAAGTGAGAAGCTCACTGCTGTCCTCTTCCCCACAGGAGACACTGTCCCAGACCTACAGAGGCTGGATGACGCACTGAGCGGCACGAGATTAGTGCTGGCAGTGAACACTCAATGGCAGCCCAGGGGACAGGTCATATCTGACTTTGGTGTGGGCGCCAAGAGGAAAAAAGCAGAGGAATTTGTTGATAGTTTTGAGGAGACATATCACTTATCCAGGGTGGGGGTATTTGGTGATGATATAAGAGTACTGAGAGCGTATCCAGGTCCTTGGCAGGTGTATTACCTAGGTGCAACGGATAGAAAACCGGTGTTGCTGGCATGTGATAAAGTGAAACCTACGTACCAGAGGTTGTTGGAATTGGTGAAGGCTATACCGGGGTCTAGAGCTGGGAAGAATTGGTTGGATAGGGCGTTGACTGCTGGGTCTTTTGATACTGTGGGTAGCTATGATGAGGGTGGGGATAATGTCGGTAATGGCAATGGTAATGGTAAGGGTGTGGTGAAGGATATTGTGACAGGAGAGATCATTGATTGATGATGATGATGAATTATATAGCTAGCTTGTGGAATTCGAATTGATTAATTAGTTGTTGGGAATATAAAGCGGCAGAATGAAGGAGATGCTTTCATTGATACAGCAAGTGAGTGAGCTTGATTGATAGGTGGACGACAGCTGGGTCGCCTCCGACAGAGGGTTGTAAAAACTTGGAGTTTCTTCTATTTCCAGCGTAAAATCAATTGTTTAAAGTAGTATAAATAGTTATAAAGAGTTCGCAGCAAGTGAATAATGGACAAACAGCAACGTAGAGTCGCACTTATAGCGGTTTTAGGATCAATCATCTTTGCTGCTTCTTATTCTGGTTATGTCGACCAAACAAACGCATTTATTATCCTCTTAGTCCTAACATTCCTAGTACGATTCACTTCATACTAACGTCTATATATTTAAAATTGTAAAACATTGCACACTCACCTCCTTCCGCTCATCGACCCCCCCCATCCCACGTCTTATACAATAGTATCCGTAGAAGGCAACTTAGCCAACCCCTCCAACGCCCCAATCTCCTTCTCTATCCCATACTCCTCACTCAAATACCTCACCACCAGTTTCACCTTCTCTGCCGCCATCCCCCCGACACGACTCGCATCCTCATGCACAGGTGCATCCCCGTGTCTTTGTGTGGACCAATATGCAGCTGATGACTTGATACATCGGGATATCAACTTTAAAGCCTCCATGTAACCCCCTTCCAGTCGAATCTCTCTTTCTTCGTTATTATGCAACAGGCTCACATCTCGTTGCAGATCTGATCGCCACACCAGCAGAGCGTACCTCAGCTCCCCTATTCCTTCATAATCAGACACTGTGTTGTATGTATATGGCGCGCTTTTACTGGCTTTAGCAGCAGTAGTAGCAGCATTAGTAAAAGGAGTAGTAGCACTATCCCTACTACTACCACCACTGCTACCGCCTTTGAGTATTTCCCTAATGTAGTGATCCGACACCCCATGATGACGAGCCAGTTCCAAACACAGATTCTTATGAGTACACAGATGCTGCAGAGCCTTCTCATACAACACGGTTTTCTGATGATCTACGAATTCATCACGAAAGAGCCTCCATTCTAGACCTTCTTGGAGTTGGAACAGAGAGTCTTTGAGCTCCCCAAATATGGCTTGTTCCACGTCTTTTTCTTGTTCGAGGAGGGTGAGGAGAGGGAAGTCTGGGCCACTGCCCGGTGGAGGGTGGTCTAGATCGTCTTCTAGTTTTTGCCTGTAGATAGCTAGGTCGCTGAATGGATCGTTGGTTACCTTCATTGTTGTTAGATTATGTTTCAACAATGCAGGAGAAAAAGAGAGAAAAGAACTAAAAAGAAAAGAAAGTGTCGCTGCACCACATTCCTGGCACCTTCCACCCTATGCCACGTCACGCACCCTCCTTTTTCTCTTTCTATGCTCTTTGATACTACTCTTTATAACCATAATTACCTAGAAATATATTTCTTACACTACTATGAAGGCTATACAATATACAGAACAACATGCTATTAGTGTGCTGGGGGAGCCTTACACTAAACACAAACCTCACGTTATTCCCCACCAAGACACCAACCCAGAGCTCACATCTCCTCCCCCTAATACTGGCACTGATGCTGACACGAAGAACACAACTACTACCAATAATAATAATACTGCTAGCCGTGCTCCTCCACTAAAGCTCACATCAATAGACCACTACGCCATCCACGGGAAAGACGTCGACGCTCTCTCCTCTTTCTACCAACGCATTCTCGGCTTTGTCCCTCTCCCCCGCCCCGACCTAGGCTTCCCAGGCTACTGGCTCCTCTCTCCCTCCAACATCCGCCTAGACATCATTCAAACAGATCCCACTGTACCATATACATACACTGATTGGAAGGAGCAATATGATGTTGGTGGTGACAGCAACAAGGTTGAGCCATGGTTTATCCGGAGAGGAGCGCATCATGCGTTTGAAGTGGAAGATTTCCAAGAGGCAGAAGAGAGGCTGAGGGCACATGGGGTGGAGTATTGCAGGTTTGTATTGCCAGAGGTGGAGATGAAGCAGTTGTTTTTATGGGATCCAGAGGGGAACGGGATTGAGTTGGGAAGGTATGATGATACTAGGAAGTGGGTGGAGGAGAAGGAGAAGGAGGGTGGAGGTGGTGAGGAAGAAGCAGGAAAGGGAGGATCCGGAGAGGGGGAGAGGAGGAGGAGGAGGAGAAGAAGGAGAGGGAGGAGGAATAGGGGGAGGAAGATAAAGGAGGAGGGAGAAGGAGAAGGAGAGAGAGGGGTAGATTTATGATATTGTTGTGGGAGATGCTTGTTTGATGGAGACAGCATGTATTTGATCCATAAGTGGAGCTAGAGCTTCATTAATGAGTCTATGCCTATCTAAGAGCTTAATGCTATTGAATTTGGGAGATTTGATACGGAGCTGGAATGAAGCGCCTGGGGAATGGAGAGAGGAGAGAGAGCAATAGTCGGGGAGACTTGGGAACAACAATCGAATGGATTTGAAAAAGAGATTGTCTTTGGGGGTATTGTATGCTTACCGCAACCTCCACTGATGTCGAGGACCTCTAGTTCGGAGGGATCTAAGCTCTGACGAAGAACTGACTCAACTTCTTCCACGCCGACCATTGTGATCAAAAAAATATGTTTGGGCACTGTTGTAGTGAGAATGAGGAGAATTTTGCTAGAATATGGAGATTTATTGGATCTGTTTGAATGTTAGATTGGTGATTTTTGTCGATATCTATGCCAGAAGTGTGGGAGACCTGAAAACTTGAAAGGAGGGGAGGGACTTGGTCACGTTGGCGGAAAGGTTTTGCAAGGGCACCTCCAATTTGCTTTATATACCCGTAGAGTGCAATGGAAAGCACATTCTTACGGTTCGTAACAATATATTCATCCAAATAAAAGGACTAAATCAGTGGCTCAATTGCCTGGTGGTGATTAATCAAAGCCCCAACATAGATTCATATAAAATACCAATAAACACTACCCAACGTTGATTTACAAGCAACCATACAATGAACACAATAGCCACATCAACAATGCAAAGCATGCATTCCCGCTTTGTTGCTCCTTCAACCAAGCTCACTCACCATCGCTCATGCATTCAACGCACCGCTTCCTCCTCGTCACCCACCGTCCAAGCCAGCGCCATTCAAACTGTAGGAGACATCATGACCACAGGCAAAATCATCACATGCACCAAAGACACCAGCATTGATGCCGCTCTAGAACTCTTAGTAGATAATCGCATTACCGGCTTGCCAGTCGTCGACTCCCCGGACACCAACATTGTAATTGGCGTTGTTTCCGATTTCGACCTCTTAGCATTAGAAGGCATCGGAGAATCAGACAGGAGCTCTTTATTCCCTACAGCCGCAACTGATTGGGAGACATTTTTTGAGATTCAAAAACTCATATCTAAAAATGCAGGGAAGAGTGTGGGAGATGTGATGACATCCACTGCCATCACTGTCACCCCGGATACGTCCATGCTCCAGGCGGCTAATGTCTTGTTGAAGAGAAAGTTTAGGAGATTGCCTGTTGTTGACCAGCAAGGCAAATTGGTAGGAATCCTTACTAGAGCTAATATTATTAAAGCTGCATTGGCTTCCAGGAAGAACAGGAGTAGGAGTGCTGCTGCTGATAATTAAGAGAGGAGAGAAAATTAATACAAGGCTATGTAAACAATGAAGAACCTGTTCGCGCGCGCGCAAGCGCACACATTGCTACTTTTCGGCTACTATTTCCATTTTACAATAATGGCCATCCATCAACATATACAATGATGAAAATAAGGGAAAATTCCACCTCCCTCCTTCCTTCTCTATATACTAGGTTCCCACAGTGGTAATACGTCCACATTCTTCACAGTCATGATAGCTGGGTCTGTGACCATCCTGCTTGGCATGTTGTTTCAACCCACCAGCTGTATCAAAACACTTTCCACAATCCGTGCAATATAATGTCTTTGGGATTGGTATTTTCTGCATGTAAGTGTAAGTATATATGAGAAAAAGAAAGAAAGAAGGTTAGTTGTTGAGGAAAACATAACTATTATGTTAGAAGCAAGAAGTGAAAGCCGATACAAAAGGAGAGAAGAGAGAAGCTTCAGTTGTGCACGGTCTCAACCAGTAGGTCGGCTGACGCAAATTACCCAATAAAGAACATAAACATCGTCATTAGCCTCTCTCTGTATCTATCTCACATATCTATTAGGGAAAGACACACGACATCAGTATGAGTAGGAGAGTCTGATTGATCAGCATGGAAAGCAAATCAGCTGTGTTAACATTCATCACTTGCCATGTCACCATTCCCCTTGTGGATGAAAAACCAAAAAGAAAGGGGAAAGAGGTGCCCCTTGTTTATCAGTTGTGTGATAGAGATATGCGTGTGTGTGTGTGTGTGTGTGTGTGTGTGAAGGGGGAGGAGGAGGGGCTCAGAACCACAGCCAATGCGTTTTCTCGACATGGAAGAAGTTCCGAGGTCCAGACATATGGAAGAGCAATTTTCTCGTCATTGCCCTCTTATCTCTCCCCCGGGAATATACACATATCACATTATTATTACTACTCCTTACCATTCCAAAAGCTTGCTGACACACCCCACATTGCGATGAAGCTTCATTTCCACTATGATAATGATGCCATAACCTCAACCCTCTATACACATGCCCCGTCAGCAACGCATCCAGTGCAGCATACAACACTTGTTGAGTACTCAGTGTCCTTCTCTCCCAATTTGACATTGACACCTTCCTGTCCTTTGGCGGCTCAATTCCCAGCACCCTCTTAGCCAAAGCGGCCAAACCATAGTTGTGTGGATAGCCTAGCACACCGTGGCATATATGTTGCAGGTCCAGGAGGTTGCTGAAGAGAGAATGACCTGCGCCGAATGTTGATTTCATTTTAGATTCGTCGCCACTATGCCAACTGAAGCTCATATAGTAGATGGTTGGGTCTGAGAGGAACTGTAAGAGAGAAGGGGGGAGGGTGTAGTTCATGGTGCAGATGCGGAAGAGGACGGCCAGGTTGGCGCTGGCGAGTTGCATCAGTGCTACCTTGTTATTACTGCTGTTACTGCTTGTGTTTTTACTATTATTATTATTATTGCCATATCTACCACCGCCATTATTATTATTATTATCACTACTGTACAATCTATGATCAGGTCGCCACTCCAAGTCAACGGCAATAAGTGAATCTTCCATAGATTTTCTCAACAAAGCCAATGCTGCAGGTACATCTCTCACACTGCTCACCACCAGAGCTCTCATATTGCCTCCCCCCGGGATGACATAGCACCCATCTGTATCCAGCTCATAATTGTGTTGGTGTTGATCTAGACTGCTGTTGAGGCTGGAGGAGAGGGAGGTGGCTGATTTTAAGGTGGAGGACCAGTCGGTGGGGGGGAGAGAGAGGGGGATGGTGCACCAAGGGGAGCGGGGGTGGCAATTGGAACAGGGCGGGATGGAACGAGGTGGTTTGGAATGTGATAGTGTGAATGTTGTTGTGGTGGTGCTGGTGGTGGTGGATGAAAGGATGGTGGAAGAGGATAGGAGGAGGGATTCCAGACGTTGTTTGGAGGCTTTGCGTTCTAGGAGAGCTTCTCTGGCTATGCGTTTGGCGCTCTTTGGGGGGGAGTCGGAGGTGTCACCCGTGGGGGATGGAGATGGAGTGGAAGATGAAGGAGGAGATTGCATTGAAGGTTGTGCTTGTGGTGTAGGTTGTTTTAATGAGTGTCTATGGTGTGGTTTGGCTATTTTATTCGATCGTCTTTCGCGATTGCTTTTTAATCTAGCCGCCAGTTCCACATCTTCAAAGGAAGATGCATCACTGGTGTACTTTGGAGCAGGCATGCGGCTCGTTATTCATGAAAACGTAACTTTTACGTTCGTATGTTTATGAGAAAAAATGCAATTCATTACACCAATGGTGGATTTGGGTTTAAGAATTAGAGAAGGAACGACAGCCGACAACAACCTTGCCGAGTTCAATTTTAGTCTAAAGTTCTGCTCATCAACTCCCGACAAATTGCTTCGAGTTCTTGGATGAGTGGTTGAATCAGTACTTTCTTATCGAGTGGTAGTCTGGGCACCAAAGATATCTTGCAGGACTCTCAATGTTATTGGTGATAAATAGGTTCTTCTGCTTGCCCTTTAAAGTCATCCTTTTTAGCTAGGTAAGACCCTGTTTTAAAATCCCAGGCCTGATTCGAACATTATAACTACTAATTGATCCTTGGGATTCTCATAGTTGAAAAAGTTAATACTGGTGAACCCCAGATAAGAAGCAGTCAAACACGGTTGCCATCAGCTCATGGTGAGCGTTTGAAAAGGTGTTCGACGACGGTGCAGTATACTCACTTTTTAAAACGTGGTATTCAAGGGATAATGGATATCTACGATGAACCAACATGATTGATAGAACGTTCATGTCTCAAATGACCCCACCTCAGCTGCCTAAACTTGCAATCTGGATCAGCTTGCCATGGATTATAGGGATTTTAGTCTCACTCATCCTCCCAACTGATCAAGCCCTCTCACCCATCGTTGAGAACATCTGTGTAGTTATTGGGTGGAGTTACTTCATCTCCTGGTCCCTCTCCTTTTACCCACAGGCAATTTCCAACTTCGTTGGCCAGTCTGTCGTAGGCCTCAGCTTTGACTTCCAGCTGCTCAATTTCCTAGGCTTTCTTTCCTACTCCATCTACAACTGTTCCTTATACTGGAACAAAACTGTCAGAGATCAGTACGCATCCCTCCACAAGGGAGCCAAGCCTGCTGTTAGGCTCAATGATGTCGTCTTCAGCCTGCATGCCTGTTGTTTAACGCTCTTGACTCTACTCCAATGCTGCTTGTACAAGCGTGGCTCTCAAAAAGTCCACAGGGCAACCACCTTTGCAGCTATCATTACCGTTCTAGCCTCATTAATATATGCAGCAGCTATAATACTACTACAATCCTCATATAATAGTAGTACCAGTAGTAGAAGTAGTGGTAGTAGTAGTAGTAGTAGTAGTAATGCCATCACAACAACTCTACCCTCCATCCTCCTCCACCTTTCCTCCTCCTCCACCCCCACATCATCATCGCCATACTTCTTATCATGGCTCTGTTGGCTCTACACCCTCTCCTACATCAAGCTCACAATCTCCCTTATTAAATACCTTCCCCAAGTCTATCTCAACTGGCAACGACACTCCACCAAGGGGTGGAATATTGTCAATGTCCTGCTGGACTTCCAAGGTGGGATGTTGTCCTTGTTACAACTACTGCTAGATGCTGCTGCAACTAGTGATTGGTCCGCTGTTACAGGTAATCCAGTTAAGTTTTGTCTAGGGTTGGTGTCTATGGTGTTTGATGTTGTGTTTATGATTCAACATTGGGTACTCTATCCATCTAATAGTAGTGCTTATAGTAATAATGAGAGTGGTCTAGATGGTGATGGTGATGGGTGGGGTGTGTATGAGGCAGCAGGTAATGATGAAGATAGTAATAGTGATCAACGGAGTAGAAGTGAAGTTAGTTTATAGCTTACATGGTTGGTAGGAGAACTACACACAGCAATCCCAGCCTCCTGCGTGTGGGGCTCCTTTGGGTGAGCAAAGGTTTGCGTTTTGATTCCTTGAACAACACATGCCCCCACACAGTAATGAATCGATGATATGAATAACATTCCACAACTACGTAGACAGCCCTTACCCGCACATGGAGGTGGATGCAATTTAATTATAGCCTATATTATATATTTATGTCTTACCGTATAATATCATCTCTCTCTCACACACACTCTCACACACACACACATCTTACTTGTTATTTCTCACCAACAACACATTGTAAAAATCCTTCCTCAATTAAATCCTTATCCAAATCCTTTCCTATAAACACCATTTTACTAACCCTCTCCTCCCCCTCCTTCCATAATCTATCAGGCATACCTTCGAACAACATGTGTACACCTTGGAACACAAACCTTCTATCAAACCCGTCTATTGCTAAGACTCCTTTCAGGCGGTAGAGGTCGTTGCCTCTGATTTCTAAGAGGCCTCCTAGCCAGTAGTTGACTTTGTCTAGGTTGAGATCTCCTTGGATTGTCACTGATACACTGGTCACTGCGTCGTCGTGATGATGATGATGATCATGGTGATCATGGGAGTGGGAATGTTCATGAGAGGAGTGGGTGCAGTTGGGATCATCACAATCATGACTATGGGAATGTTTATCCTCATCATGACTATGACTATGATCATGAGTAGTAGCAGAGGCGATTTGATCTTCAACCTTTTCCAAATCAAACCCACCAACTCCTAAAACATAATCAACAGGAACAGCTGCATGATTGGTTTTGTATATAGGAGCTAATGAATTGATAGATTTAATTCTAGCCTCTAAATCATCCAATGCTGAAGAAGAAGAAGAAGAAGAAGAAGAAGAGATGAGGTCGGTCTTGTTAAGGATGATGCGATCTGCGTATGCTATTTGTTGCAAAGCTTCATTGACCACGCCTTCAGGTTTCTGGTCGTCTAAATGAAGAACAATATGCTTGGCGTCAACAAGGGTGACTACTCCATCTAGTTTCATATCTTCACTGATAGAAGGCTCTAAAAAGAAGGTCTGAATAATGGGAGCAGGGTCTGCCAGACCGGTGGTTTCAATAATTATTCTGTCGAAATCTGAGCGACGTTTGATCAATGTTTCCAGCATTTCGATGAGGTCGTCTCGAACGGTGCAGCACAAGCAGCCATTGTTGAGCATGAGGATCTGCTCTCTACCAGCAGGGAGGTTTTCTTGGATGGAGACTAGGTCGCTGTCAATGTCAATTTCGCCAAACTCGTTTTCAATGATGGCAATTCTGTGGCCGTGATCCTTGGTGAGGATGTTGTTGAGGAGAGTGGTTTTACCGCTACCTAGGAAACCAGTGATGACAGTGACTGGGATTCTGGTGTTTACAACGGTGACATCATCGTCCTCGAGGGTGTAAGCTTCTTGTTTTTGATTGGCTGCTGCTTGTGGTGGTGAGAGGGATGAGGACGATGGGGAGTGTGGTAGATTTGATTGGGGGTTGAAACGGCGGGAATTGAATATGCGAGTGGAGGATTGGTGTATGTGTGAAGGTGTGAAGGTGTAGATGGGTAGACGAGTTCCGGTTGTGGTGGGTTTTCCACCCAAAGTGGAGGATTTGTAGATGCAGCTTTGCAAATGGAACATCTCGCTGTCTTTAATATTTAGAGATATTGAATAGCAGTTTCTAAGTTTTCGTTTCTACGGAATTCAAGCTAAAAACTATTGGCCATAGTGGTGACGATGTGTGTGTTTTAAAGTGCCGATGGAGAACGCGTCGCCGCGTTCTCTACAGATTCTCTTCTCTATTTTTAAAGAATTGAATTCATTCAAGACTTCTAATTACGATATTCAGAATTGTTTAGCAATTGTGTAGCTGCATACAATCCAGCAGCTGCACACCCTCCCACTAAAGGAGCCAGAAATGGTACCCAAGCGTAGCCAAACTCACTACTGCCTTTACCAGGTATAGGCAGCAGAAAATGAGCCAACCTTGGTGAAAAATCTCTGGCTGGGTTGGCTGCAATACCTGTAGGACCTCCAAGACCAAGAATAGCAACAAACACAAAGAATCCAATCCACATACCTTCATACGATCTAAACAAAGCATTGTCTTCAGGTCTCAGGAGATCCCTTCTCGCATACAGCATCAAGGCGCCGTACACCAAAGCGGTGGTCGACATAAATTCAGTGATAAAGTTGAACAGCTTCGTAGTAATTGCAGGTCTGGTGGCGAATATTGATAATTTGGCGTTTTGATCAGCTATGACAGCACATTCGTACATTTTATCCAACTTGGTGCTCATGTGGTCGACATGTGGTTGTATTCGCTCCACATCTTCAACTACAACTGGCGCTCCATTAGCAGTACCTGGACCAACCGGTCTGACACCAGCTAATCGTTGGAATTCTTCAAGGTCTACATCTTTCAACCGTCTATGCACGTCACAAACTTGAACGGTACGTCTACGCAATCTATTCATTGCTGCTTGGCTCCCTGATTCACCGCCACCATCGCTATTACTATAGCTATTGCTCCTCGTCAACTCATGACCATTATGTGTCTCATTTCTACCAAGAGCCTTCCCAACTAATTCTTCGTGGTCTGGTTCATAATGGGTGTCGCTGGCAAAGTATTTAAAATCCCTAATTGCCTGAGCAAGTGGATACTTATTAACAGCATCTGGACGTCTGTTCTTCAACGCGGGGTCTGTGTTGTAAGAAGCAATGTTGAGAGCTTGGGGGGTGAGGGCATCCCTAGTCCTGAGAAGATGTTCCCCTTCATTTCTAGGAGCTGGTTCTGGCACGGTTTTGAAGTGAGGCAGATAGTGAACCCACACGAGGAGGGCACCTATGAAGGCCCCTAAGAATTCACCGGATACGGCAGCGACAAACTCGACGATGTCCATCCTGCCGAGGATCCATAATGCTAGACACGTAGCGGGGTTTAAATGTGCGCTGATGTAACCTAACATCATGATTGAGACTCCAAAAGAGAGGCCAAAGCCAAGTGCTACAAAACCCCAACCCATTGCACTTCCCTGCGTAGAGAGAGACACACACACAGAGAAAGAGAGAGAGAGAGAGAGAGAGAGAGAGTAGGTGTGTTGTTAAGGTATCTATCTGCCAGAACAGACGAAAAAGGGATGACGTCGGCATAATCAAGGTGAGCCCAACCTACCTTGGTGCCTGGTAATAGCTCATTCGCGATTATTGACTCGCCCAAGTAGATTGTGAATGCTGTAGCAATAGTTTCAGAGGCGAAAATAGCAGCATTGCTGTAATCATTAGTTGCCACAGTGCCAGACATTTTATTTCTCTGAGGAATAATCTACAAGGATTTGGGTTTCCTTGAAGATTTGCACTCGATTGGTTCAGTTGAACTTAATTCAATCATAAAAATGCTCTGTAAGGGTTAGGGTTTTCCTTTTTGAAGAACTTGACTCTCAGCTTTCAGCACCTGCAACTCGAAATGAAGAATGATGGCTGAGTTGACTCTAATTTGAACTATTTCTCCAGCTTGAAAGCATCCTTTGGTCTCTATCGCTGGTAGGTACAAGAGAGGTAGTAAACGCTTGTTATAGATCACAAATATTATGGCGTCGGACACTGTTTCGTCGGCTCAAAAAGCAGCAAAATTGAAACAATTGCTGTCGAGTTACTATGAAGTAGAGGAAAACGGAGAAGAAACAACTTCAGACCAGCTTGAAAATGAGTTCAGGTAAGTATCATCCATCTCTCAACCGCTGATCACCTCACTTGGATCGCAATTTCCTCACCTCATCGACCTCTCATCACCAGCTCTCATCCCCTCTCTCCCTCCTTCATTTTTTACACATCACAGAACCTCATCCTCAATCCTGGCCCCTCCTCCCTCCCCGCCATCATTAACCCCCACCACCACCAACAGCAACAACAACAACAAAGACCCCCTTGACACCTCTTACTTTGACACATCTCTAGCTCTCCGCAGGATGCTCACCGACAAACGCCTTCCCGACCTCCTCGATTCCCAACGACAGCTCTCCTCCGACATTGCCAACCTCGACTCTGACATGCAAATGCTGGTATATCAAAACTACAGCAAATTCATCACTGCCACCGACATTATTAGATCCATGTCTACGCACATAGACAGTCTTGACACCAAGGTCCAAGGCCTTGACAGCTTGATGGGGGGCATTGTAGGCAAGAGCAACCAGATCAGTGACAGCTTGGGTGAACGACAAGAAGAAATAGAGCAACTGACTAATGCAAGGTTGGTACTACATAGATTAAAAGCAGCATTGGATATACCAAGGAAGATTAAAGCTGCTGTGCGCGCTGGGGCATTGGATATTGCAGCTGACGCATATGCAGACGTATTGCCGTTACTGAAAGCTCATGGAGATAGAGCAGCATTGAAAGCAATGGCTGCTCAGACAGAGATATTGAGGGGGGAAGTTGCAGAGAAGCTAAAGCAGAGATTGACTACACAGCCAGAGGAAGCAGCTGATTGTGTGCAGAGCTTGGCCAAGTTGGGGGAACCGATAGATTCATTGCAGAATCATTTCCTGGATTGCAGCAAGATTAAAATGCACACCATCCTTGCTAAGTTAGACAACATTGATAATAATAATAGTAATAATAATAATAATATGGATGGTTCAGCTACTATTGCCCGATATAGCCATGCATTCTTTGATGAATTGCAACATATATCAAGAGTGTTTTTAGAGCTGTTTAATGCTTCAAGTGGGCGACCTCAGTTGCTGATCATGGCAAGAGAGTGTCTGGTAGGGTATATAAAAAGAGTGAAGGCTTGCCTGTTGAGTGCATCTTCTAAAGCCACTGCAGCTGCTGCTGGTATGCTGATAGAGCTAGAAGGAGGAGGAGGAGGTGCTAGTATGAAAGTGAAGCTCCATCAAGCATCATTGGACATCTTGACCAATGTGAATTCTCTTCCCTCTCTACACCACAACAAGAGGAAGGTGACATTATCATCATCATCAATGATGGAAATCAACAAGAATAACAACGCTAACAGTAACAGTAGTAATACAGAGCCAGCATTATTGTTGTTAGCATCTAGTGTACAAGCTACATTCCTTGATAGTTGGGGTGCTGAGTCATTACTGCAACTACTGACTATTATTAGATCTGATTTGTATAGAATACAGCAATCAGTGCCTTTCTCATCACCAGCAGCAGGGGGAGCAGCAGCAGGAGGAGCAGATACAACAGCTAGCTACGGTAGTAATGTCAATTGTGCTCTTCCTGAGCTAGCTGCAGGTGACAGAGCAGCTGAGATTGTAGAAGCTACAGTAAGAGGACATGTTGGATCAACATTCACTGCTTTGAGGCAACGATTACATGCCACCATCTCTACAACTATAGAGCAAGCTATTACTGTCAGCAATAGTGCTGCTGATAATGATAATGATGATAATACGCTGGTAGGGCTGTTGCTGGTGAATGCATTGGCAGTGAAGACTGGTAGTCAAAAGTTGCTCAAGAACCTTAGAGTTTTCTACAACAATAACAACAATGATAGTAGTAGTAGTAATAGTGAAGAAGGAGGAGGAAATTGGGTGTTGGGTGCATGGAGTGATATCTTTGCATCTACTCTACATGCTCAATTACAAGAAGTTGTCATGAGCATTATAACTGCACTCAATATAGATAATAATAACAACAACGATAATAATAACGACAGTAAGGGTAGGGTGTTGAATTTCAAGAGGGCATTATGTGGAATCTTCTCCAAAGGGTGCTCTAAACAACTGGAAGCTCAACTCCATCAATTACACCCCAACGGATCTGGGTACAGCTCTTCACTAGTAGGTAACCAATTTGATAGACTTGCTACTGATTTGTTGGGTAGATACAAGGAGATGAAGAATCAAGGAATAGTGGCTGCTGTGAAGGGTGCTACAGCTGGTAGAGGAATGGAAGAAGAAAAAGGGGGTGTTGAATGGGCAAACTTTGATGAAGAAGAGGACAAGAGTGGACAGCCCGCTTCATCATCTCGTGGTGTTGGTGTTGGAAAAAGACCATCTGAAATGGCCACACAGATAGCCACAAAGTTGAAGAGCACCCTACAAGAGATGGAAGACATGGATGCATTGGTGTTGCTGCCGGCATTGCAAGCTCTTGACAAACTCAGCAACACTACTACTACTACTACTATTACTGCTACTGATGCTAATGATATGGCCATGAAGAGGGAAGGGGATGAGATGAAAGAAACAGAGAGGGAGGTGCTCATAGCAGTTGCACATGCAGGATTGACGACTTACCTTGATAGGTTACGACGTGAAGGTTCCTTTTCTAGGATGGGATTCCAACAAGTGCAGTTGGATGCGCATTGGTTGAGAGGACGGCTTTCTGATATGCTGTTCAAACATGATAGTAGTAGCAGTAGTAGTGGTGGTGGGGGTGGGGGTGATGATGGTAATAATAGTAGAGGAACAGGGGTGGCAGTGATACAAATGCTGGATGATGTTGTGGCTGCTGCTGCTGAGAGGTGCAGTGAACCGAGAATGCTTGAAGTTGCTGCTCTGGATAGAATCATTACTGCTTTGCATAATAACAACAGCGTATAGTAGTAGTAATGTTATACTGTATCTTTACATTTAAATATCTATGTTATTATTATCTAAAATAGAGGGTCCCAACGTTGTTTTGGAGTCCAACCCTTGGTTGATCTTTTAAACACCCTTCTTGCTGTAGCTGACCCTGCAGTTACCTTTAACGTAGACGTACATTGTAAAATATCGGTACTGACTAGTTCGTATCTTTCTTCTAAATTACCGGCATTAGGGTCCCTCCATTCACTGGTTACGATTAGAACTGTTGGTTCAAGGGGGGGGGGGAGTTGCTGCTGGACATTGTTGTTATTATTGGTGGTAGTGGTCAGTTGTAGTTGGGCTTTGAATCTCTGTTTGCCGGATTTTAAGTCTCTCCGAGATAATTCAATAGGTTGAGCTACGGAATATGTTTCTATGACTTGGAAGAATGGAACAACAGTAAGAAATCTGAGTGAAATGGTAGTGGACTTGGACTTGGACAGGGATGAGTCGATGTCGAGTTGGATGCCTTCAATCAATGTCAATGCTGTGATCTTAGGAAGACCAGAGATCTGCAGCAGATCTAGCTGGCGTTCGTATGATTTCATATCTGATGATGGAATGTCAATCATCCAAGTGCCGAGGAGGAGTGGAGGTGGTGGTGTGAGAGTGGTGGTGATTGGTGTGGCTGCTGCTTGTGGAGGAGGAGGTGTGTGGTGACGGTGCGAGTAGGGTGGTTTTAGTGTGGGTGTTCTTCTACTATCTTGCAATTGGGGTGTGTTGATAGCTAGTGACAGTGGTCTAGAGTGAGGTTGACCAAGGATAGAGGACATTGTTGTTCCCTCTGTCCGATTTGTAAACTAATCTGCCGAAAATGAAGAATTGCTTAAAAAGGCGGGTCTAATACAATGTTATCATCGAATTAAGAGCTTAATAGCTCATGCAGCTACCAAGAAGCTAAAATTCAAAACATGAAATCTACTCAATCCACCCGACACCCTCTTTTTCTCAGTCTCTCTCCGGTGCAACCACAATTTAGCCCAAAATCTCGATTGCAGGCGCAAGCTTAATCTCTCCCAACCTCCTCCAATTGCTCGTCCCCCATAACTCCACCCCAATCACCATCAGCTTTCAAACGGCGTCCACCATCACCACCTAAATATTCAGTCTCAGTTTCAGGAGCAGGAGCAAATGCCTCCAGTGGCACCACAATGATGGGTGGGAGGCCAATGATGCCGACCGGCTGGATGATCAAGAAGCTTCCCTCCTCATCCTCACCTTGCTGCTGCAAACGACGTCCTCCTCCTTCTCCTTCTTGTTGATCTAGACCAGGGAAGAGCTGGGCTCTCTCGCCCAGGGCAGCTTCAATCTCTTCTGGAGTGGCGGTACCGGGAGAGATGACACGGGGTTCTTCTGCTTCAGGGGAGGGAACGGCGGATTGGTCTTCTCCCTCTTGGAGCAAGCGGCGGATGTTGTTGGTGCTGCCGACAGCTTGGACTGTAATAAATGTGGGTATGATGTGGGGAAAGGGGGGAGGAGAAGGGTTGTTTTTTTTAGTAAGTTGGGGGAGAAGAAGAGAGGGGGGTGAGAGCACTTTTTCCTTCCTCCATCTCTCAAAGACTGGTGCTGATACACACACGAGGGGGAGTCTTGGACTGGACCAGAGGGAGAGAAACTCCTTTCTTCCGGCCCCAGCATTAGAATAAATACCGTTCTTATACTTAAATTCGAAGCATTGTGCTGCTATATAGCAAAGAGAAGAAGAAAACTTACCATTGACAGTCCAAAGCCCGAGCACAAGGACAAGCAACAGAGTGTATACAGAGGTCTTCATTGCGTTTAGTTGGTTGAATATGGCCTTGGAGGTATGCTCAATTATGAAATGTTATGTGTTTATTCTGGAATTTGCGTGTTTGTATGGGTGTTTTTGAAGACGGATTGGGTGTTGGGAGAAAAGAAAGAGGGGGGAGGAGGAGGAAAGAGGGGAGGAAGGGGACGGTCAGCTTCAAGGAAGGGGAGTGGCGAGTGGCGGCCCGATCATCCATTTGTCTGTCAAATCGAGCAAATATATTATTGCAGGAGTGAATGAGTGGTTCATTTAATGGGATAATGAACTGTTGGTTAAATGCATCTTTGTAAATGGTTTTTGAGAGAGAGAGAGAGAGAGAGAGAGCAGAGGAGGGGAAAGGGAGGGGAGGGGAGGGGAGAAGTGATGAAGATGCAAAGGCGGGAGTAAATTTTGAATGACATAGGACGATCTGACTGGGTTGGATCAATTAAAATTATTTTGTGATCGAAGTAGAGCGATGTGAGTGGCGATGAGGTAGGAAAATATATAAAAACTCTAGACGTGGCATCTAAAGAGGGATGGATGACATTTGAGTCAACATCTCATCCTCTGTTCAGGGCAGAGACCCCAATTAACTTACTGTAACAACATGTTTGACCTCATTGCATGATTTGTCTACCAACATTGGTGCCATTGGCATGCCACAGCAGAATTTAGAATTCGGTCTTCGGTCTCAGCACATTCGGAGCAGTACATTCATATTAAATGAAACATGCAGTACTGTCTCGAACTTATGCTTTGCTATACATATCTTCCTATTTGTACATACTCTTCTATCAATTATTATTAAGCAAACTTGTCTACAGAGTGCTACGCATTTGAGCTACATATATATACCACATCTTGGGGAGCCTCTATCTTACATTTTGAGGCATTTCCCGCTTAATTCTGACTGTTTGACATTAAATTGATGGATTCTGCATTCGCTACTCACCTTCATGGCCCTCCAGACGCCGAATACTTGAATCAATTAAGCGCTTTCCAAAATGCCACCGGCCAGGGCCCCAGTAGCAATGGCGGTAGCTCTGAAGGCGGACATCCTAACTTATTCGTTCGTGGTCTACCTCTCACATGGTCTGAACAGGAAATCATGACCGTTTTCCAACAGTTTGGCACCTTGACAACCATGAGATTGGTCCGCCACGGAGTCACCAAGCAATCTCTCGGCTATGGCTTTGTCCGTTTCCAGACTGTCTCGGATGCACAGCTAGCCATCCAATCCCTCGATGGTGTCACCATATTGGGCCACACTCTTCAAATCAAGCCAGCAGACAGCGATGCAGGCCCTCCAACCACTAACTCTGCTTCTGGACTCACCCCCTCTGACAGTGTCTACATCAAACACCTCCCACCAAGTCATTCTGCTCAGGACATCATCATGCTGTTTGAGACATTTGGACCTGTAGTTGATGTGAAGTTATTCCCATGTTTGGATCAATTCAGAGGAGGCAGTGCTCTGGTTAAAATGATCTCCATTGAAGCTGCAGAAGGTGCAATCAATGGGCTGAATGGCAAATTGCCCCCCGGGTCGGCGCAAGCATTAATTGTCCGATTTGCAGAGTCAACGGCAGAAAAAGCGGCGAGAATGTCTCGTAGAGATCAACAGCACAATCAAAGAGGGGGTACCAGTAACAATAACTTGGCTGCAGTGGCTGCCATGCTCTCAGCAAGAAGCACCCCCACCGACCTCTCTAGAAGCAGGATGAACAGCGTGGTCACAGCTGGGAGTGGTAACGCCTCCTTGGCTCGGCAAATCCAACAAGCTTTAGCTGCCCTTTCTGTAAAGCCAACGACAATGACAACGTCAATGGCAACCACATCCACAATCATCACCAACAACAAGAAGGAAACCTCCCTCCCCCTTCTTCGTCCTTGGACAACTTCCAGCAACAACAAGCAGTAGCGGCAGCAGTGGCATTAAACAAGCCATGCAGTATCTGCATTAAAGGCCTCCTCCCGGAGACAGATAAACTATGGATATATGAAAACTTTGCCCACCATGGAGCCCTACTGAGCATGAATATCCTGACCAACAGGGACACTGGCAAGTGTACCGGTACCGCATACGTCAAATTCGGGGATGCCATTGCTGCCGAAAAGGCCATTGTCTCCATGCATGGTACACCAGTCAAGGAAGATCAGATGCTCCATGTTACTATACAAAAGATAGTCAGTGATCAAAGTTGTCTTTCGAGTTCTATGAGTAATGTTAATGATGGTGAGGGGAGTAATGGAAGTGATAACGATGCTCCCAGCTTGCCTTCTACCATCACAAAGGGAGAAACAGAAGCAGACAATTCGATAAGAATAGAATAGATTAAAATTAGGGGAGAAAAAGTTGGGTTGGGTTGGGTTGGATTGATGGGTTTTTATTTATATCTGGACAATGAATTTAGATGAAGAGAGGAAAGACAAATTTATAGTTTTTACTTCAGAGAGAGAGAGAGAGAGGAAAAAAGAAGAGGGAGAGACACTCTTGTGTATTCCAGGGAAAATATGTTTGTCTGTCGTGGTCTTAATGAGTGACGTTCACTGATTACCATATCTTATCGGTTAATATCAATACTTGGTTATCTATTGTATAAGTACAAAACTGCTTATATAATCAGGAGGGGAAAAGAAGAGGTATGTATATGTGTGTCTTTACTGAAAGTGTCTTTATTTTGAATTTCCCAAAAAAACAAAACTGTCTTTTCAGAACTGCATCTTCTATTGGGGTCTTTTTTGAGAGACTGATTGTTTTTTTTTTCCTTAGTTTCTCTCCGCATCGCGTGAAAAGTTTGGGCAGAAGGAGGATTCACAGTAGAGAGAGCTCGCTTTACTGTGAATGCATTGACCCTTTTTGTATCCACAGTATGTCTTTCATGTATTTTCTTGCTGATTTAGATTGCCAAAATATACCAAATTGAATTAAAAAAATAAAACGCTGTTTTCAAAGGCACAGAGGCCCTATATGCACGAACTTGCATTTGTGTCTATGTATACATGTGTGTGTGGTACTAGATCTTATACTTTTTTTTTCCCGCCTCTATTTTGTTTGCATGCATATCTCATCTGATTATCTTCACTTACTAGTATTTTGATAAATAAATAGTACATTCCAATTGTCATTACAGAATGGTAAAGTACTTGTGTAAACTCAACGGCATACATGTATATATAGTAGCAACAGTTCAGTTTCATCAAACACCACATATAGACATCATTGTGTCTTCTTCCTGTTCTCTTCTCTCTCTCTCTCTCTCCATCCCCATCATCCAGAAACATAGCCTTCCACTTGCTTGGTAGAGATCTCAAACATTCCCTCCTTCTCCCTGAAAAACTCCAACAAATGCTTCAAAGATTCCTTGATACCCCCCTCCTTCTCACTCTCCACATTAATCACGACATCTGGATCGTGCAAAGACGGCCTCAGCAGCAACCATCCCTTCCTCCCCCCGTTCCCTTCGTCAATCACCACCCTCCATCCCTCATAGTTCTCATCCTCCAACCGCCATGTATCATTACCACCGGCCCCAGACACGACCCAATCGTGAAAAGCTGCTGTCACTGCTTCTCCTTCTGCTCTGACGTCATCAGCCAGGATCTTCACGCGTATCTCCATGGCTTCTACTGGCTCTTTCAAGTCCGCTAATAACGCAGAGATGTCTCCCTTTCCTGGCCCCAACTCCAATCTTCTCTTCACTGCTTCAATCACGACTTTCACTGCAGAGTAGGCTCCATCATCAAGGAAATAGTTCTCCTTCATTGCTCCATGCCCACTTGTCTCCATCATCAAGGGACAATTCACCCCTCCACTTTCATTCAACTCTACTCCCTTGTTTATAATATTCTTATAGCCTTTTTTGTATCTGAAATGCACACCTCCCAAGTCCTGAATAAACGCAGCCAGCCCATTGGAAGTGCATGAATCAGTGACAATTACTCCACCAGGGTGATCTCTCAGTGTTATTGCCGACATCAATGCAATGTATCTATTCCTATTTATCCCCCTTCCGGAGGCATCGACAATACCTGATCTGTCCACATCCGTATCAAACATCAATCCCAAATCAACTCCTTTACCACCAGATTCTATCACTGCTTTGACTGTAGCTTCCACCGCCCTTTTATCTTCTGGATTAGAAGGGTGCGCGGGGAAGTATCCATTAGGATCCAGGTGAACACTCCCCGAAATGTCAGCACCTAGCGGTTGCAACACTTGAGATGCAAAGAACCCTCCCCCCCCATTGCCTGCATTGACTATGATTCTAAATCCAGTAAGAGGCTTGTCTGGAGTGGAAGGGTGGTTGACACCGTCTATAATGACTTTTCTCAGGTGTGCAGCATACACTGGAAGGAAATCTACTTCTTTGATTTGGCAAGAAGATGGTGATGATGGTGATGATGATGATGATGTTCCAACAAGGAGAGCTTGGTTTAGTACGATAGCCAGGCCCTGCCCATGTGGATCCAATGGAGGTGCATACATACCCCCTCCTCCCTTATTATTATTAATAAACTTATTCTTCTCTGCTAGGTAGAGTTCAGTAGCTCGTTGCAGGATCCATTTAATATCAGGCTTATCCAGCCCCCCCTCCTTGGTAAAGAATTTAGCACCGTTTCTGTTGACAGGAAGGTGTGAAGCAGTGATCATAATAGCGCCATCATAGTCATGTCCCTCCATGATACAGCTCATGAACATGGCAGGGGTGGTGCAGAGACCGAAAGAGCCGACAAGGGCGACGGTGTTGTTGTCGCTGCTGCTGCTGCTGCTGCTGCCACGAGAGGCGAGGCCGGCGGTCATTGCGGCGGAGATTAGGGGGCTGGAGAGACGGGGATCAGCTCCAATTGAGATTTTTAGAGAAGGAGAGGAGGAGTGGGATTTGTTGAGTTTTTTGGCAAGCCAGTCTGCAAAGGCACCAGCAATGTAGAACATCATGTAAGGGGAGAGGGTGACGGGCTCTTCGGGGCTCAGGTTGAGGGTGATGCCACGAATGTCAGAGCCATTCTGGGTCTTGGTGAATGTGGCGGCTATTTGGTCATCATCTAAAGGAAATGGGTGGTCTGAAAATGATGTAGATGTGGAGTGTGGAGGGTTTGGGGATGCAGAGGGTGTGACGAAGGCTCTGGGAGTGAGGAAGGTCGGGGCAAATGTGGGACGACGGTGGTGGAGGTGTGGCACTCGTCGGTAAGATGTTCTAAGAGTGGTGGTTGAATGTGTAGTCAGAGGTCTATAGTTGGTAAAGGATGCATTCAAGACGTGATGATTGATAAATTGAGAGGTATGGGGTGTCAACATGATGGAAAATATGGTTTCGGATTGATTTATATATGCTCGCAACTGCCAAAATAGTCGTTTTAAAGCTATTAAATGTAGTGTGATGTCTCTTAATATTCCTACACAAGTCTTATAACTATGGGTTCTGGCAGGATGTTGGTGAATATATGTATACTACTTGCATGCCGCCAGAGCTGGAGGTGGCTCTTCTCTTCTCTTCTCTTGAGTGAGCACATGGGCCAGTCAGCCTTCCATCCAACACTACTGATATGATACACACTTTCTCTGGTGAGATGTCCACAGAGTCTCACATACATGTATAGGAGAGATCAAGCTCATCTCAACAGAGAATTATAATATTTCCCTCCTCTTGGTGTCAAGAGAGCAGCAGCTTCAGTCAGCCTTGGGCGTACAGGCCGGAAAGTCAAAGGCAAAAGAAAGCGCGTAGAATTAGATGATAAAAATAATTGTTACTTCAATTGTAGCACTTAAGATTGTGTCTAGCACTACAGTAAAAATATAAGGGTTTCTTGTACTATCTACACGCTTGCTTGAAGTAATCCATCATTATGTCGAATATTTTTTCAACCAGTGACCTGCCTCCTTCATATATTCCAGAGTGCAGTCGTCGACGAGACTTTGGTGATGTAAACGTCAATGATGCGCAACGTTACGACCCCACCTCTTGGGACTACCTTCAGGTCGGTGCTCACTCCAATTCTAATTCCTCCCTCACGACCCTCCTTCCTCACTCACCCGATTTCTCCCTCCCTCTTCCTCTTCCTCTTCCACCCTACAGACGCTTGTACCCACAGTCATTCCCGGTGTCGTATTCGGATGTCTAGCCCTTCTAGGATGCATATTCTTCTGCCTCTGGCTCTGTGTCCAATGCTGCAAAACCCCAAAAACAAAGAGTCGTCAAAGCTACGAAGAGCAACACCAATTCGTCACCTCCGCTTCATCCCGCTCTCCCTCTTGGGATCAAGAACATGGCAATGATAATATTAATAATAATGTTGATATTGATCAGCTGGCACATCAACAAAACAAGCAAAAGGATATCTTTGGTGGTAATACTGGTAGAGACCCCTCTATGAGCAGCAGCAGAAGTGGTAGCAGCAGAAGAGCTTCCAGCAAGAATATTTCTCCTACTACTGCTGCCATATCTAAGCCTAAACGCCACTGGTCCAGACACCCCATCTACCTCTGGATCATGCTTCTAATATCAGCAGCAGTTATTGGTGTCAGTATATGGGGCCTAATAAGGAGCATCAACGCCACAGATAACACCATCTCTGGATTCTGGGACCTATCCGACGATATTGAAGGCCAGGCAGTCAGAGCTCGTAATGACGTGCTAGCTCTAGACAGCCAATTACTTGAACTAGTACGCAATCTAACAGTAATAGAGTCACAAATAGACCCGCTGGAAAACTTGGCATCACAATTGAATCTGTCGCCGGATGTTCAAGCTGCCATTGCAGAGCTTCCCACAGTTCTTGCCATTGTGAGTAGCGCCCGTGGTTCAGTAGCAAGTGCGCTAAGTGTCATTGAAAACAGTGTATTGAAAACAATCTACGATTTGAATGAAGATTATAGAGATTCTAGTCTTGCTTTTCAAAACACATGGCGGTACATTCCCATTGCCGTCACCTTTGGTCTCACCATTCTCGCCACTTTCCTAGCTGCTCTCTCAACTTATACAATGAAGCATCCCAAGACCAGCTCAGTCATGGTGTCATTGCTATGGTTTGACATTGCTGTGTTGATGTTGTTGGGTGCTGGTATGATGAGCGGTGTGTATGAGTTATCCGGAGATACGTGTCTGTACACAGAGGCATATGTACTGAGAAGGGCTGAAAACACTATTAATGACCCAGACACCAGAGACCGTGTTGTCTTGGGGCTGAATTACTACTTTGGAGTGGTTGAAATACCTGATGACGATGTTGTTCTGGCGTTGACGGGGCTGCCAGTGAATCAGGTTTTGGAGGCGATTACATCTGACGTAGGTGAGACACTGACCAATCTGACCGCCAGTCCAGAAGCCAATCAACTTATATCCATCGCTGTTTCACAAGAAGCTACTGATGCCATACAAGGCGCTGCCAATCTGATTCAGCCAATTGCCAACACAGCTGAGGATTTGACCGACATAACCCTGAGGTCCAACATTCAGCCAATTTATTTCTCACTCAAAGAGTATCTCTGTTGTGAACTAAATGACGCATCGTATGATATCTGGATAGCTTGGTTGGTGGCTGGTATTTTAGGATTTATAGTAAGTATATTGTGTTCTATTATTGTGGTGATTGATACAATGAGATCACCTGCGCATTACGCACGGAAGAATAAGAAAAGTGGTGGTGGTAATGATGGGCAATTGTATCAAGATGCAGAAGCTGAGCATGTGGAGGTGCAGGTCAGACCTGTGTCTAATAGGTAATGATGTGGGGAGGTAGGTATAGAGGGAGATCTGTGTCAAGTACCACTAACAATTGCTATATGATGTAAGTATGTAATTTTACATACAAGTATGTAAGTTTCTCACATGTACGATACCGCCTGGATTGTTATTATTACTATTATTATTATTATTATCATCCCTGCCAGTCTAAACATGTGTGTCTTGTCAAGTCACATTGATCCTATTCTATGTTTATACATGTTTGTATCTCCTCTTATTCTAAAACATCAAAGGGACTTGTCATTGGTAGTGCAGGAGGCGCCGGGGGAGGAAGAGGTGGTGGTTCAGGTGCCCATCCTCCTTCCTCCTTCTTCTCCTCCCCCTCGACTTTCTTCTCTCCTTCCTCTCCTACACCGTCACCAACACCACTGTTGCTGCCAAAACTATCCATCTTCCCTTGTTGCTGATCCCTACTACTAACTTTTCTATTCAACCTTTCCACCTCCAATTCCTCCTCTGTCACTGGACTTAAATCCACAATAACCACAGTCACATTATCTCGACTCCCTCTATCTACCGCTGCTCTGGTCAGCACTGTTGCTGCCACTCTCGCTGCACTCTGCCGCGTTGATCCTCTCTGCCTTGCTCTTCCCAGACACTTCTTTGCCAGTGTACATGCTTCTTGGTTTGTCATCACGTCCCACAATCCATCTGAAGCCATGATCATCAGCTCGTCAGTACCACGACTCCTGGATACTATCGTCACTTCTGGTTGCGCAATCACATACGGCCGCAGACTATGATCACCTATTGCTCTACTAACAGCTAGCAGTCCCATTACTCTGACGCCATTCCAGAATAATATCTGACCGCCTGCTGCTTCTACTCTGGCTGTCTCATCCTCTCTTGCTGCTTTGTGATCGTCAGTGAGCGGAACTGCTAGTCCATCTCGGCAGAGGACTGCTCGGGAGTCGCCGCAATTGGCTACGTAAATCATACGTCGACCTACCAGGGCTACTACCGCTGTTGTTCCTACTAATGCCAGATGATCTTGACCTCCTAGGGCGCCGAATTCTTCGTCAGTCATGTGGAATGCTTTTGTGAGCGCTGCTTCTACTGCTTCTGCTGTTGTGATGCAATTGTGGGTAGTGGGTGGTGCTGGTTCCTTGACTGCTTCTCCTGTAGCTGCACTACTACTGCTTATATTAATATTAATGTCATCACCATTAGCAGTGTGGTCGGGGGCTGGACTGAGTCCATCTAAAGTAGAATTACCTTGTTGTTGCTTTGGAGGAGGGCAAACATGTTCAACATGCATGCCTTCTTCTTCTTCTTCTTCTTCTTCTTCTTCTTCTTCTTCTTCTTCTTCTTCTTCTTCTTCTTCTTCTTCTTCTTCTTCTTCTTCTTCTTCTTCTTCTTCTTCTTCTTCTTCTTCTTCTTCAGCAGCAGTATCAACATATTCAGATATGTTGGACTCGGTACTCAATGTTTCAATTACTGTATCTTGATACTTTCCATCATCTCCTCCTTGTTCTGGACTAGCAGCAGCAGTATCAGCACATGGTTCCATGAAGACATGCTTGACCTTTTCGTGAAGCGTCCTGGCACAATGCATGGCTGCATCTGCACCGCCATGACCATCAAAAACACCGAAAAAATGAAGTGTTTCCATACTGAGGGATTCGTTTCTTTGTAATAATGCTTCTTGTTCTTTTGATAATGATGATGATGTTGTTGCTGTTGTTGTGGTTATACTTGGCCTTGATTCTTTCATGCTTGTGGTTGTTGTTGATGATGAGGTGGTAAGGAGCTTGTCAGCAGCAGCAGCAGCAGCAGCAGCAGCAGCAGCAACAGCAGCGGCTGCAGCAGCAGCTGTGGCGGTTGTGACATCTCCTGATCTTTCAGACCCTGAACTGCTCCTGAGCTGAGCTTCTATACGAGGAGGGAAAAATTCTTCTAAATGGTGGTTTATATGGAGTTCTAGTAAATTTGGAACGACTACACAGGCATCTTCCATCTTGGCTCTCCGACCAATGACAGACTTGCTACCGTAAGGTGGGCATAAGACGTGGGCGTCTCTAATGGTGGAGTTGGAGATAGTGCCAGACTTAATGGCAATACTGCTGCTACTGATGTTGGAGTCTAAATTAGTGGTATTATCTGCAATGTTTGAATGTGCTGGGGGATCACGTCTGCTAGTTGGAAAACTGGAGGATCTGATGCCGTCTACCCTTCGCTTGAGCAGCTCTTCTTCAAGAGGGGATGATGATGGCAACTCATCTGGACTTGTGGCGCGTACAGATGTGGATGGTCGTTTCATGGTTGAGTCATCTGTGTATGAATGGTAGAGAGAGTGGAAATGGGTGAGTAAAAGAACGTTTGGAAGGCGATTTATTAGGGTGGAAGTGCATGTAATTTTCAAGTAGGGAACTCACCTGTATCCATCGAGTTTTGTCGTTTTAATCGCTGAACCTCCCCAAGGGAGCTTTGTTGATCTATTTCGCCTATGTTTTAATCTTCAAAGGGCTACAATTGCCGGATTGGCCCACTCGGATCCTCTCCTTTGTTGAGCGGTTTAAGTGGTGAATAAAGGCTAAAACGCTACTCTATATGGCAGCTATAGCTGTAGTGTTTTTGAAATTCTACAGTATGTACCGGATAAGACGTTAGTTTCTCGGTTTCTGTGCTGGGATTAGAGTTGACGCTAATTGGAAGCTGCGACGTTTTGGTTTGTGCTTGCAGATAAATCGTCAACGAACACACTATCAAGTGTACAGAGTCTATGTGAAATAAAGAGGGTTCCACTATAAACACGTTACCTCGTCGAAAAGAATTTTATGTGCACCACATTTTCTTTTATTTTTCCAGACGTGCGCTCTCCTTACTTATTGTAACACCTCATTTTAATACTTCTGATGACAAACCAGACTACGTAACCAGCGTTTCGTCTCTCACGATTTATAGCGCGGGAGACAAACCCCCCACCCCCACCCCGTCTAAACTCTCCCTCCCCCAGGACCTTTCCCCTCCAACAACTCTTGGAGACTAAATCTATGCAATATCAAAAATGAGCTGCTTACATGCCCCAAATTCACAATTAACTCTATTCTTCAAAGTTCACTTTCCACATATCTATATATACCAAATCCATCCCCCATATTAAATCCCTCACTCCATTCCAAGTCCCAACTTTTTCACCTCCTCTTCATTCCCAGGTAGAACAGCAGAGCTCCAATGAGACTGAGGTTTTTAGTAAAATGAATCATTTCCTGCATTTTCAAATCTTCTGATGTAGTGACGTCCCAGAAATTATGCATTATACAGGTCACTGGGATTAGGAACGTCAACAGCATACGGGCTCCCAGTGCATTATCCACCACGAATAAGATCGCGCCTGCCAATTCGAGAGCAGTTGCTATGAACAGCAAGTGTGGATAGCAATCCTGTACATGTATAAATAGAGATATTTGTGATGGTGGTGGTTTGTTTAGATGGTCAAATAAGGGTGATAGGT
>Ga0209986_10000699_pt1 | contig 33047 bp, 35 predicted proteins | sample BlataG_FD_183168 | JGI IMG/M metagenome (GOLD analysis project Ga0209986, IMG submission 183168) | Deep subsurface microbial communities from Black Sea to uncover new lineages of life (NeLLi) - Black_00105 metaG (SPAdes) (version 2) | ecosystem: Environmental > Aquatic > Marine > Oceanic >...
CTTTAATTTTTCTAAAATTAAGTCATTTCTTTTGGCAAGATGAATATCCGTTGCTTGAACAAACGTAAAATTTTTCCAATCCTGTTTAGTTAACACAAGTGAATGATAATTTATTCGTTTTAATTTATCTGAGATTTTATGAATGATATCGAATATTATAAAATTTTGATGTTTTAGGATAGTATTTATCTCAGAATTATCCGCAAATGATACAGATACTTTAAAAAATTGATTTAAATTCCCAAATGTCTTAAATTTAAGAAGGTAATCCTGAGGAGACAAATAATATTGTTCTTCAAGAAAAGCTACCCGATTTATTGATAAGATATCAGTGTTCTCGATTTTATCAATTTTTAAATCAATTGGAATGCCTCTAATAGCATTATTTTTAATGGAATTATCTTTAGATTCTTTCTCGATTTTCAATCTTTTAAGAGGAATAATTTTTATTGCATCTTCTAGACGTGTTTTTAAGGAATTACTTGATTCAATTTTTTTTGTAATTACCAATAAATTGAAATAATAATCTATATTCTTACTATATTTTAAAAAACAAGGAATCCCTAGATTCGGGCTAACAATTATCGGGAAATCTAAATCATTATTTCTAAAATCAATCAAATTTTTAGATCAAACGGCATTTTTGGGGAATTTATATTTTATAAATTAATTTAATAATATAAAATATTTTACTACTAAATGAATTTCGGTAGAATATAATAAAAATTATTGTTTAAAAGTAAAAATTTTTATTTAAACTTTGAGTCCTCGGATTTTGTTAGCAATTTCCTTTACTTCTTGAAAGTCTTCTACTAATATCGCCTTCATCAAATCTATTTTTAATTTTTTGACCTTTTGTAAGATTAAGGTATATTTAAAATTAATATCTGCAGATATATCATCTATATGATGATAAAGTACTTTAGCTTGATCAAAATCAAAAATCTCCATGTTCATAGCCATGTTTTTATATTTTTCGTTAAGATTTTCCAACCATTCTTTCCCTTCCTTATTTAAATTAGAAACTTGAGTCATATAACCTGTCTCAATAACAGACTCAAGTACTTTTCTATGTACTTCAAAAAGATTTTCAAACCATTCTCTGATTAGATCTTCAAAAAATTTAATATTTGTTTCTGGATTTATAAAAAGAGTAACTGTATATAATTCAAAAGATAAAGTTTGCATTTCAATATTTGTTCCCTTTAATTGAAAACCCGCTAAGTCCTTTACATTTATTTCTTCCGAGAATTTTTCTAAAGCACTAATAAACATAGGAATTAACTCAAAATCAATTTTCATTGCTCCCTCTTCAGTATTTAAGAATAAATCAAAAGCTCCGTCAAATACTTCTACATTTATTATTGTTCTTCCATCTTTATCAGCCACCAAAAAACCTAAATATGGAGGAACTTTTGGCCCTAAAGCGGCTTCTATCTTATAATGTTCTTTCTCAAATTTAATCAATTTTTGCAGAGAAAATTTATCTAAAATTTCTTTAAAATAATTTTTACCTTTATCAGTTAAACTAAAAATTGTTCTATCATTGATTTTTGAAACATCAATATGTCCTTTATTACTCAATAGTTTGCTTATAGAATCAATTATTTCATCAGGAGCTTTCAATCTTATCTGTAAATCATTTTTCGAAATTAGAACACTCTTTTGTAATTCATATAAAAAATTAATAGTATTTTGAAGTAGATTCAAATCAATTCTTTCAGGAGTTACTCTTTCACTTATACATGTATCTAAGATATCCATAAATAATGAAAAAGTTGAGGGGAAATACACTTTCTGAATACTTGTAAATGCAATTTTAACTAACTTTTCCTTACCAATAGCATCAGAAATTTTATATTTTAATGCTTTAATTGTTTTTTGTGCTACCAAATCAATTTTATGAATTAATATATAAATGAATGCAGTTGGTGTTAATTCATTTCGAATTTTAACAACCTTTTTGATAAACTCTAAAATTTTCTCATGGTCTGTTGTAATATCAATAACTACTATAAGAATTTTTGTATCGTAGAAAATTTCTTTATCGTCTGTTTCAAACCACCTTGTATTTTCCTGACCTGCTAGATCAAACACTCCAACATCCTCGCTTAACTGAAGAATAACTGATTCTTTACCATGCGTAGGCTCTAATGCATAATCTAATAATTTTGAAGAAGATTCTCCCTCAAAAAAAACTTTTCTTAAGGTGGTTTTTCCCGCTCCAGGCGGTCCAACGAAAATTATCTTCTTACCCATTGTAGATTCTCATAGTTGAATATCTTTATAAAAATATCTATTCAAAGTACTTTTAATTTCATCGCAAAGCCCTATTAATTTATTGATACTAATTGTTTCAGAGATTAAAATTAAATTTTTGAGATCATAATTCGAGAGATTAAGAAATTTCATAATAATATTAAAATTCTTTAAACTTGAAAGTATCATATAATCGATATTATCATTAATGCTCATGTCTTCAAATGATTGGTCAAATTGAGCAATTAATCTATGAATTTGGTTAATTAATTTAAAATTGAAATCATTAGACATTGTCTGAACAACTATACTACTATTTTGATTAGTTATAAAACACATAGATTTTGAACGGTCTTTAATTTTTTCATCCAAAATTTCTTTAAAATAAATAGTTTCTTTGGAAAAATTACTTAAAATCTCATAAAAGGCATTGTAAGTATTATAAATTAAATTTGGATAAAGACTTGTAAAATAAATCTGTAAATTTAATTGTTCTTTTATTTCTTGCTGGATATTTATTATGTTTTGTTCTCTGTTTTCTTCCTTTATTAAGTCGATTTTATGTAGAAATAATACAACTTTAGCATAGTATGACTCTTGTTTAATAATTCTTGAAATTTTTTTAATATCTTTTAATACTGTTGCAGAATTTTCAATCCACGCTAGGTAATCAAACATATATATTATAATATCAGTATTTTCGAATGCTAAGGTTTGTTCATTTTTATCATCTAACAAATAATCCAGTTCTTGACCAGCCGAATCGAAAATACCCAAATCCAGATCTAACCATGAATAAACAGAGGGTGTTAAACCACGAGTTGGCTCAAGGGGATTATATAATAACTCCTGTGGCATCTTTCCTTCAAAAATAACTTGCTTAATACTAGATTTTCCTGTAGCTGCTCGTCCAACTAATAATATCTTTTTCTTTACTGTTTCTTTAAAAAATAAATCGAGATTTTCAAAAAAATACTTCTTTCTCTCAATTTTAGGTTTATTTAACACTTCTCTCGCAAATTCAAATAATTTAGATTTTATATTATAAAGATGTATTTTTTCCTTCTCATGAACAATAAGAATTACTATTTCATACCCCAATTTTGCGACCTTAGACATATCACAGTAGCTAAGTATAATTTGATTCTCCAGATTAATTTCCATTAACTCTTCATTTTGATTTTCCTGCCTATAAGCATGAGTCATATATATTTTGTTAATTAAAGCATCTGATAAATCAAGGTTTTCAGGATATTTAATCTCTAAAACCGCTCCGACCTTCTTATCCCAGCCAAATAATGCTATACCTAAAACCATTAAATAAACCAAATTTTTAATTAACTTCTGTCAATAAATTGAATAAATACTTTATTTCTTAGTTGTTTAATTTGATTATTACTAAATAGATTATGGAATTATACAAAAGAAATGCTTTCTGTAAATAAAAAAAGAGATTTTTAAAATTTATAGATATGTATATAAAATTTCAAAATCACTAAAATCAAATGGTTTTAAAATATAGCCATCAGCACCTGTATCTTTAATTTTTTTCTCAACTTCCGAACTTGGAATAGCTGTTAAGAAGAAAATTGGTATATCTTTAAGATTCTCTTCAGATTTTATCATTTTACAAACATCATATCCATTTATATCTGGCAATATTATATCTAACAATATTAATTTTGGAATGTTTACTTTTAATTCTTCTATTCCTTTAGAACCACTAATTACTCCTCTACTGGAATAACCCCTACTTTCAAAAAAAGTTGTTAACAATTTTATGGTCGATGGATCATCTTCGATTAATAGAAGGTCATATTGTCTCTTTCCAATTTCTCCTTCTTCTAAGACTTCCTTTATTTTATTTTCAAGAAATTTACTTTTATTAAAAATCTCCTTAATTTTTGATAATACATCTTCTGTCAAATTATCTTTATAATTTTCAAGCAATAACTGTGAATATCCTTTTATCGAAGTTAAAGCCTCTTTTAAATCATGAGAAATATCAGTAATTGATTTTAAAGGTCCTGGTTTTTTAAGTTTTTCATCAACACCTATTCTTAATTTCTCATTAATAAAAAAATCTACAGCATCTCTTATCAATTTTGAAATGGAAGAATATTTACTACTTTCAATAAAATTCTGCCATTTATCTTTAGTTTCTTCTGATATATAGAGTGATATTCTCTCCTTATCTCTATCATAAATTTTTTCTCCTCGTTGCCACTTTTTAAATCCTTCAGTTATAATTCCACGCCAAATAGCATATTTTCCTGTCTCTTTTTCATATTGTTCCATTTTACTATTTTTTTTCTCATTACTCAAAATTGAAATCACCAATAAAAAAGAAATATCACAAAAATGGTTACATTTCTAGATTATTATTATCACAAAGTATAATATAAGTTTTTTCAATTATTAACACAAAATTTAATTTAATTTTTCCAATTTTAATTTTATGATGCTTATATTAATAAACACAATTAATTACACCCCTCCTGGAGGAGAAATTAAAATCTTTTCTGAAGTAAAATCTAACTTTTTTATAATCTCAATAGAAGATAATGGAATTGGGTTTTCCGCTGAGGAAAAGAATCGATTATTTAAGCAATTTGGAAAAATTGAAAGATATGGTCAAGGTTGGGATGTTGAAATTGAGGGTACAGGGCTCGGTCTGTATATTGCAAAAAAGATTATTGAATTACACGGGGGAAATATCTGGATGGAATCAGCAGGAAGAAATAGAGGAAGTAAATTTTCTTTTTCTCTTCCCATTTTAAAAGATTAAAAATTAATAAAAATTAATGTAAATATTCAAATATTGAATTAAAATCCGAAAAATCAAATGGTTTTGAGATATAACCTTCTACTTTTGCTTTTTTAATAAAATGCTCAACTTTTAGACTTGATACAGCAGTTAATAGAAAGATGGGAATATTTTGATAGGTTTTATTAGATTTTATTATTTTGTAAACTTCAAATCCATTAATATCAGGTAAAATAATGTCTAATAAAATTATTTTTGGAATATTTCTTTTCAATTCATCCAATCCTCTAGAACCACTTATGACACCTTTACAACTATAACCTTTCCTTTCAAAAAATGATGTTAATAATTTTATTGTTGAAATATCATCTTCAATTAATAAAATGTCGTATTGTGATTTTTTAGTTTGAGAATATTCTAACGATTCATTAATCTTGTTTTCAAGAAAGATGCTTTTATCAAAAATTTCTTTTATTTTTAAAATGATTTCCTCATTGAGTTCTTCCTTATAATTTTCAATTAATAATTGTGAGAAACCTTTTATCGAAGTTAATGCTTCTTTTAAAACATAAGAGATATCTGAAAGATTTCTAAGTTGATCACTTTTATTATAATTCTCATGCTCTATTACTTTTATTTTTTTTTCAATGAAATTGTTTACAGCATCCCTTATTAGTTTAGAAATTGAAGTGTATTTTGAATTTCTTACGAAATTCTGCCAATCTTCTTTAGTTTCTTTAGATACATAAAGAGCTATTCTCTCCTTAAATCTATCATAAATCTTTTCTCCTCGTTGCCATTTTTTAAATCCTTCGGTTATTACTCCACGCCAAATTGCGTGTTTGCCAGTCATTTTTTCATATTTTTCCATTTTTTCAGTTTTTTTCTCATTCATTCTTTCTCAATAATTTTAAGTATGAGGATTTCAATATTGTTTCAGAATCAAAGAAATCAATTTAATAATTGAAATTATTTTTTTACAAGAAACCAAATTTCCATACTGCCCTACTAATTCAATGCATTAATAAACACATTATTCAATTTTATTTTGTCTTTTCATATATGGGATTTTACACACAAAAAACCATATCTTTGTAATTATTATATAATTCTTTTAATTTTTAAATATTTGTTATAATAGAGTAAATATTTAAAATGAAGAATTTAATAAACACATTACTACAACAAATATTTAAATACATTGTTTATTACTAATATTTTGTATCAATTTATTATCAAAGAGTGTTGTTATAGTAATATGCAAACATTTGATGATGAAGTAATGCGTATTTCATCATTACAATAATATAGGGTTAAATTTTATGAAAAAACGTGTATATCTTGTGGAAGATAATGAAAAAAACATGAAATTGTTTAAAGCAGTCCTAAATACAATGCCTGATATTGAAGTTATAGCAGAAACCCATGGCGGCCGAGCTTTTGAATCATTAAAAGCAAATTGTCCAGATTTAATAATTTTAGACATTCAACTACCCGAAATGAGTGGAATTGATATATGCAAAGAACTTCGCAAGCTCGAACAATATAAAAAAATTCCAATTATTGCAGTTACATCTTTTGCTATGAAAGGTGATAAAGAACGTATTTTGAAAGCAGGTTTCGATTCATACATTTCAAAGCCAATAAATATTAACGATTTTAGGAAAACCGTTAAAAATGTCTTAGTTTAATCTCTTTCTAAAATAATATTGTTTTTATAAATGTTTGAGTAGGGATCTCTATTTCATATAAAAATGATTACTCTGTTACATATCTGTTATAAGAATGCTGAGTTTTAAAAAAATTTAAAGCAATTATTATAAAAAATATATTTATATAATTAAGCAGTTATTAATAACTTATAATAAATTTGTTATCAAAAATACTGATTGATATTTATAGATTAGTCAGAAACATAAGAAAAGATGAAATTTCCTTAGAATAAAAAATAATTTAATTTTATTCAATAAAAATTTGAAATTTTTAATTTATATTGATTGATCATAAAAAGAAGATAAAGGGGATGAAGGAAGAGGGGATTGATCTTTTAATAGAAAAATTCAGGCATGATGAATCTTTCTTTAAGGACATCTTAAGAACCCAAAAAGATTGGATTTGGGAAGTAAATAAAGAAGGCATATATACATACTGTAGTGAACATATTAAATCTATCTTAGGATATACTCCCCAAGAGATTTTAGGAAAAAAGGCCTTTAATCTTATGCCACCAGAAGAAGCTACAAGAGTTTCTGCTAAATTTAATAAAATAGCAGAAGAACAAGATCCAATAATTGATTTAGAGAATTGGACTTTACATAAAAATGGAGAACTCGTTTGCCTTTTAACAAATGGTGTCCCTTTTTATGATAAAGCTGGAAATTGGCTAGGTTACAGAGGAACAGATAAAAAGATTACTGTCCACAAGAATGCTGAGGAAAAACAGCATACTACACATCAGCAACTTTTAGATATTATCGAATTCCTTCCTGACGCGACATTTGTAATTGACAATGAAAAGAAAATAATCGCTTGGAATCGTGCTATCGAGGAAATGACCGGGATCCATAAGCAAGACATTCTCAACAAGGGTAATTATGCATATGCCATCCCTTTTTATGGCAAACGAAGACCAATTTTAATCGATCTTATCGGTATTGAAGATAAAAAACGGAATCTCTATATGATTACATTAAAAGATCTAATAATACTATGTGTTGTGAAATATTCATCCCTTCCGTGTATGGGGGTGTTGGAGCGCATCTATGGGCGATTGCTGCACCACTCTTTGATAAAGAAGGTAATAAATACGGAGCAATCGAATCTATCCGAGATATCACCGAACGCAAGAATACGGAAAAAAAGAGAAAAGAGTCAGAAGAAAAATTCAGATATCTATTCGAAAATTCTCCAAATTCCATAATCCTACTTAATTTTGAAGGTGTGATTATTGATTGCAATAATACTACAGAAAAAATATTTGGATATAAAAAGGAAGAGTTAATCAATAAATTTTATAGTCAAAATTCTATTATTCCCCCGAAATACCTTCCAGAAATAAAAAATAAATCTAAAGAAATTTATAAAGGAGAGGTTCCAGAGCCTATTGAAATTCAAGTATATAAGAAGGATGGAAGCCTTATATGGGTGAATATGCAATTTGCTTTATTTAAAATAGGTAAAAAGAAATTAATACAACTTATTATACAAGTTATTTCAGCCCGAAAAAAAACAGAAGAAGAAATGATGGAATTGGAAAAATCACTCCAAGAAATCCATGCGCTTAATGAAACAGCTCCATTGGGGATTTTTCTATTAAATCAAAAGGGTGAAATTTTAAAGGCTAATAGAGAAACCGAGAATTTATTTAATTATAATCAAGAGGAATTATTAACACACAATATATACGAGTTATTTGACCCAGAATCTATAGATGTAGTTAAAAAACATTTAGAAGAAGATATTTATGATTTATCAACTCCAAATAAAGTCGAAGCATTGATAAAAGAAAAGCATGGAAACCTATTGTATGTAGAAGTTTCGTCAACCATATTAAGAATTGAAGATCAAATAATCATTCAATCTTTTTTTTCCGATATTACTGATAGAAAGAATTTTGAAAAGAATCGAGAAATGTTATTTGATCAATTACTTGCTTCCTTGGATATTAAATCAAGATTTATGGCTACAATGTCTCATGAATTAAGAACACCGTTGAATGCAATATTAGGTTTTTCACAGTTGTTATTAGATGGTTCATATGGTAATTTAAATGTAGATCAACAAGATTTTATAAATGATATCAATTCTGCAGGAGATCATTTACTGAGTTTAATAAATTCAATTTTAGATATCTCAAAAATTGAAGCTGGAAAATTAAAATTAGATATGCAGAAATTTGATTTAAATGAATTAATTGTAGAAATTAATGCAATAATAAAACCATTATATTCAAGCAAAAATTTGGAATTTAAAGTTGAAGGTATAAATGAACACGATTATTTAACTGCTGATCCTGTTCGTTTCAAACAAATAATATATAATATTTTAAGTAATGCATTTAAATTTACAGAGAAAGGAAATGTTTCACTTCGTGGTATTCAGAGAATCGATCATTGGGAATTTCAAATTAAAGATACTGGTGTTAGTATCGCAAAGAAGGATTATGATGTAGTTTTTAGAGAATTTGGAAGAGTAGAAGGTGATAAGATAAAACAGGTTCAGGGGACAGGGTTGGGTTTAGCATTAACGAAAAGACTAGTAAATCTTCATGGAGGGGAAATTTGGTTTGAAAGTAAATTAGATAAAGGAACCACATTCTTTTTTACAATTCCTAAAATCACATTAACTGAAGAACAATTACAAAAAATTAGTGAACCTAATTAAAAATAACCAAAGAAATCAGCATAAAAATAAAATTTAATATGAAAATGGAGGAAGGCTATGTCTGATGATTACCTAAATTTTAAAGAAGGATTGGATAAATATCAATTTATTTTAATTATTGGAAAATATGATCAAATTTTAGGTCCCAGAACTCTATATTCATCTTTTCCGCTTAAGGAAGAGCAATTCATTAAAAATCTTTTGAGAGATGCATTAAATACTAAAAATAAATTTGTCATTTTGGATTTTAGTCAATTTTATTCCCAGATCTGTAAAATTGAAGTTGAAAATCCTAATGCTCGAGGAGGGAAACAATTATATTCACTGATAATTCTTCGGGATGTAGCATATCCTCTAATCCCAATAATTCATTTGCGAAGAATTGAAATGGAATTTCTAAAATTAGGAAACAAGCAAATTTTAGCGGATGATAATAAATCATTTGAGAAATTTTTTAGTGAAATTAATGAAATATATATGAAAAAAGATGAAGTTTTACCATTAGAGTCATTTACTATGCAAATTAGAAGTGGAATTAATACTATTCAAGGATTTTGCGAATTAATTTTAGAAGGGAAAAAACAAGGAAATCTATCGGAGCAAACAGTTGTGAATTACACCGAAATGATGCTTGAATCATGTAAAGAAATAACTAAATCCCTTGATGAGATGCTCGCAACAAACTCAATAAAATAAATATGATAATAAATAAAATCAGATTCAATAACTACGGAATGAAATTCCAGAATATTACCTCATCATATTTCTTTTTTATTACTTTCCCTTCCTTTTCTAATTTATATAGGATTGTTAATATTTTCTTTTCAGAGAAATTTGAAAATGTTTTAAGAATTTGCTCATGACTCATTGGATGTCTTTCTATTAATAATAAAATTTCATTTTCCAAGTCAGAACTTGGACTAAAAAATTGTCCTTCTTCAGGAAAAGAGATATTATAGATTTCACCTAAAATGTCCTTACATCTTTCAATTGATTCTTTACTTGGCTTTTTTACCCAAGATTCTGCAGGAGGTCTTATAGGTACATTAATATATGTACGGTCTGGATTAATCTGATTTAGGATTATTTTAATCAATTCAAGTGATTCGATTCCGTCATTAATTTCATCCATTAACATTATCTCCATCCAGATTTTACCGGGAAATTTTTTTCTAAATTCAATCATTCCTTCAACCATCTTATCAAATTTTATATCAGGATGAGGTCGATTAATCTTTCTAAACATTTTTTCATTACCTGCATCTAAACTTGGCATAATAACATCTGCTTCCATTAAAGAATTTTGTACTTCCTGTTTATACAATAATGCTCCATTGGTTATTACACAAACTGGTTTAATTGTCAATCGTTTTGCCGCTGAAATTAAATCTTTCAAATCTTTATATAATGTTGGTTCTCCACTTCCTACAAAAGTTAAAAAATCCATCGTTTTTTCATGAATTTTTAATGATAATTTCATTTCTTGAATTATATCTTCTTTTGGAAAAAATTTTTGTCTTGTATTCGTTAAATTTGTTGTTCTTCCTAATTGACAATAAATACATGAAAAATTACAAGTTTTAGATGGGATTGGATCAACCCCTAATGAATTTCCCAACCTTCGAGATGGAACGGGACCAAAAATATACTTCAAATGAAAATTTCCCCTTTTAATTTAAATAGAAAAAACTTTATTATTATAATATTATTGTTTGACAAGTAGTTTATAATTTAGTATAAGGGGGTAAATCATTGATAAAAAAAATTTTTATTATCGAAGAAAACGAAGCCAATATTAAATTATATAAAGGTAAACCTTTAGAAATTCCGGAATCATAAAAAAAAAAAGAATATTTGATATATAACTTAAGAAATTTTAAGTAATTTTAATTACCTTTTAAAATGATAAAAAAGTTATTTAAGTTCTTCTAGATATTATATTACATTATTTTAAGAGAGTGATGAAAAATGTCAAATGCAATCATTATTTATGATACACGCTCTGGAAACACAAAATTATTAGCAGAAAAAATTATGAAAAGATTGGAAGATCTGGAGGTTTCGGTGGAGATTTATCGGGATAAAAAATTCAAATCAATTGATTCTATTAAAGATTTTGAAATCATAGGATTGGGTTCTCCAACTCATGCTGGTCAAATGGCGAGGACTTTTAAAAAATTCTTAAAAAAAGTTAACCAATTGAATTTACAAGGCAAAAAACTTATCGTATTTGGGACAGGTGCTGATCCAAAAAGTCCACCAAAGATTTGCAACGATATAAAGGAAATGGTAAGTCCAACAGGACTTCAGGTAATAGCAGAAATAGGATGTGTCAAAAAACCAACTGATGATATTAATAAAGAAATTGAAAATTCTATTCAAAAAGATATGTTTTAATTCAGATTATTAATATAATTTTTTTAAATTTCTTTTTTTATTTCTTTTAATTCCTTACGCGGTGTAGGTTTAGGAATATCTCCTTTAATATAACCCAATGGTAATACTGTAAGTAAATAGTCCTCTTTACCTATGTTTAACAATTCTTTAGTTTTTTCTCGATCTAAACTGCCAATCCAACATGTTCCAATACCTAGAGACCAAGCCATAAGCATTATACTCATTGAAGCCAGTGTAGTATCTTGAATATACCAGTTTGGACTTTCTGAAATCTTACCCACAATAGCAATGGCTACTGGTGCTTGCGCTATAAAATACCCATAAATCGTTATTTTTGAAAGAGTTTTTAACAATTCCTTATCCTTTATAACTATAAATTGCCATGGCTGTCTATTTGAAGCGCTGGGTGTCCATCTTGCTGCTTTTAAAATCATTTCAATTTCATCATCTGGAATCATCTTATTCTGAAACATTCTTATACTTCTTCTTCTCTTTAGAAATTCCAAAAAATCTTTTGGATTTATCATAATAGTTCAATTTGATTTAGATTAAAATAAATTTTACCAAATAAATTATAAATCTACTTAACAAATAGTAAAAGTTTTCTCATATCTTTTAATATTTTTTCTAATATTCTATCTCACATTTTTATAAAAACCTACTTTAATTCTAAAATTTAATCCCATTAATAAAAAATATATAAAAATCAATACAATTATTATTAATTGGTTACAAATTTTGGTCAGCAGATGAAATTTAATTAAAAAAATTATCTCTTACCAGATTAACAAATTCCATGACTCGACAAAAATATTTCAATTTTTCTCACTTTTTTTTTACTATTTTTAAATACGCACCAAAATCTTTAAATATTTGAAGAGAATATATTAATTCAAACACAAATTTTTATATAAATATAAAATAAAAAATTAATAAAAAACCAAAAAAGTGTAAAAAAATTATGGCAGAATACTTTTCATGGAGCCCCATCCGCCGATTAATGAAAAACGTTGGTGCTACAATCGTTGCACGCGACGCTGTTGATGAATTAATCGATTGGTTGGGTGTTGCCAGTAAAGCAATAACTACAACCGCTTTGAAGTTAACAAAACATTCGAAGAGGAAGAAAATTACAAAAGAAGATATCTTACTCGCTATTAAATACTTCTAGTAAATCTTATGTTTTAGAATTTTCTTTCAAGCGGAGGAATAAATAATAACCAATTTTTTTTCTTTTTTTTTATTATTGATGGAATAAATCTTAATAATACGAACAACATCCTATTATTGGTTTAATTCTTCCGATTTAGAAAAAGAATTTACAACAAAATATTATCTTGGATTAAACCTGCTTCTTTCATCATTGTATTAGCTAATGTAATAAATATTTTTTCTACATTTTCTCCTGTTTTAGAGGAACATTCAATAAACCCAATAATTTTTTGTTTTTTTGCTATCTCAATAGCGTCTTCACTCTGAATTGCCCGTTTCTGAATGAGATCTGCTTTTCCTCCGACCATAATAAAAGGAATTCGCTTTTCAGTTTTAATTAATCCTTGATTAAAAACAAGTAACCAATCCTCCATATTTTTTAGGGATGAAAATCGAGTAATATCATACATAAAAATTGCTCCAGATGCTCCTTTTACATAGTCTGGTAAAAGAAATCTAAATCGAGATTCACCAGCAAAGTCCCAGATTTGTAAGGATATTAACTTTTCATTAATCTCCAAGTTTTTCACATAAAAATCCAGTCCAATTGTAAATTTCACATCCGGATCAAATAAGCCAGTTACAAATTTTTTGGTCAAAGATGTTTTTCCTACACCTCCGTCTCCAAAAATGCATATTTTAAACGTGGCATCTTTCAAATTTTATACACATTGTATTTACTTAATATTTGATAAAATATAATTGAAAATTTATTTTTTTGAGGATTGTTGCTATAAAATTATAATAAGATCACAGCTATTTAATTTTGTTTTGTTCCCTTATCATCTAAGAAATCTAAAAATAAATAGTCAGCTATTAAAACTTTAGAGTTAATTAAAAGCTTTTATTTTTGTTTAATTAATATCCTTAGAAGAATTAACACATCAGAATCTTCTTTTAAGGAATGTTTAATTATATTTTTAGCTGAGTCTGACATAATATCACTAATCTTGTCTTATTAATCTTATAAAAATTCGAAAATAAAAATGTTCCATCAAAAATTTTTTTTTAAAAGAAAAATTAGTGATTATGATATAATAATGATTGAATGTAATCAAGAAGAAAGGAAGAAATCTTGTGCTTGCACATATAATTGCTCACACCGAGGTCGATGTTGTGAATGCATAGAATATCATCTTAAATATAATCAATTACCGGGCTGTGTGTTTGCCAAAATTTCACTAGAAGCAGAAAAGACATATAATCGAGATTTTGAATATTTTGCAGAATTAGTTCTTAAATTAAAATAATTAATTGCATACTTTTCATATTCATTTTATTTTCAAAAACCTTTTTTATTGAATTTAATTTTCTAATTCAAATGGTAGATTTAGAATTTTTTCTTGAGTACTATGAATTCTTGAAACAAGAGAAGGAAAAAGGTAAAAAAATAATTGCATATATGTCTCATGACAATATTCCTGAGGAACTTATCGACGCTGCTGGATTTATTCCATTGAGATTGATTTTTTCGGGAAACGACGAGTTAATGGATAAAGGCGCGGATTATTTACCGACTTCAACTTGTAGTTTCGCTCTTAGTACTATAGGCTTATTTTCAGTAAAGCCGAATAAATATCGATTTCTTGATTTAATCGATTATTTTATTGTATCCAATCACTGCGTTTCAGATATTTGTTCTTCAGAAATAATTTGTAAATATTTTGATATTCCAAGAATTGATTTTTATGTTCCTTATATTTTATCAGAAAACGGACTGAAATATTATAGAATAGAGTTAATAGAATTTAAGAAAAAGTTGGAAGAGATTAGAGGATCTTCCATTTCAAATGAAGATATCATCAATAGTATTGAAAAATATAACAGATTTCGTAGAAATATATCAAAAATAAAATATTATGATATTTCCGGCTCAGATAAGTTGGAATTATATCAAAAAGCATTATTATATGGTCCAAAAATATTGGAATTGAGAGATTTTAATATTAATAACGGTGGTCAAATCAAAATCAAAAATAAGAAAAATGTTATTTTAACGGGATGTTCGATATTTCTTGGTGATGATTTAATAGAGATTATAGAGGAAGGAGATGGAAATGTCATATTTCTAGATACATGGGTTGGAGACGTTTATTTCTCACAAACATTAGAGGATAATTGGTTAGATCAACAAAAAGAAAACGATCCATTTGACATTTTAACGGAGATGTTTAAGAGAAATACTTATACTGATCATGTAGTCCCAAATTTTATTGATTATAAAATTGAAAAAATCGTTTCAATCATAAATAACCTTAAAGAAAAATTGGGAATAAGTAATATCGGTGTAATTAACCATATAATTAAATTCTGCGACCATATGAGCTTACCAAGAGAGCAATTAAAAGAGAAATTACAAGCAAAAAATTATTTTGTGCTAAATATTGAGAGGGATTACTCAAGAGCCTCACATGGACAATTATCCACAAGAATTGAAGCATTTTTGGAGATGATTTAAATGAGTTTAATGACGGATGATGTTATAAATTTTACATCAATGTTAAGGATGTCCTATGATTTTTTGCATTCCGGACGAAAATTCAACATTAAATCTAATAGAAAAGGAAAGAAATTAATTTCAGTTGTGTTCCCCTTTAGTGACTTAGTATTTGCAGCAAAAACAATTCCTATTTTCCCAATAAGATTAGAGAAATTTAAGGTTAATACATATTTAGAGGCATTAAATTCGGCATCAGGTCTTTTTGGTTGGAAGGCAGTGTCAAATTTTTTAGGATTTATAAGAAAATTTGATTTTCTAAAAGTCTTTGATGGAATAATAGATGACGTGATTAATTCACTAAACTATAAATATAATAAAATGTATGATTTAGGGATTGAAGAAGGGGTTTCCAATGACTTTTGTTATGGAATTAAGGCGCTTTATGGCATGCATTCATCAAGACATAATAATTTGGACGCAAACTTAAATGTTATAATAAGGTGTAGTGCCTTTAACAAATATTATGAATCTTTAAAGCGATTTAGTGATAATTTAATCTGGTTGGACATTCCGCCGAGAAATATTGGCAATGCTTTGGAAATTTGCACCGAAAATGTAAAAGAAACTATTTCCCAATTAGAAAAATTAACTGGAAATTCCATCACTGATAATGACCTAAGAAAACAGTTTAGAATTAGTAATGAATGTAGAGAATTGTACAGAGAAATTATTTATGAAATAAGTAATTCTGATTTTTATCCTTGCAACCCTGCCACCTTTTCTGAAATCCTCGCCCTTTTGAGCATATCATTTCAAGATTTTAATTCTAATGCTGAGACATATTTGAAAAATTTTAGAAATTTAGTTAAAGAAATGAAAGAAAGGATTAGGAAGAAAATAGGGATGGATGTATCTAATCGACCTCGTATTCTTTTAACACCTCGGTTTGGAGGTTGGGAACCAGAATCTCACAATTTAATATATAAAATGGGAGGTCGACTTCTTTATGCTGATTGGGAAATATTAGGGGCTTTAGAAAATATTGATGTTTATGCTTATTCTGATCCAATAGAAGCTTACGCGAAGTTTCTAATGGACATTACAACAAAAGGCGTTGGTTGTGATAATACTGCCCTAACCGATTCTTATATTAGGGTTGCAAGGAAAATGGATGTTGACGGCTTAATATTTATCGAAGTATTTGGTTGTCATTCAATATCAAATTGTTATACAATGCTTCGTCAAAAAGTTAGAAATGAGCTTGAAATTCCCACAACTGCTTTAACTTTTAATAAAATCGGAGAAAACATCGAACAAGTGAAAACTAGACTTGGAGCTTTCATGGAAATGTTTAATTAATATATAGAAAATCAAAAATTTTACTTCTAAACTAAAATTAAATTAAATTTCAATAGATCGCATATTTATACAAATATTTATAGTGAAAAAATTTATGGAAAAAAAGAATGAAATGAAGAAACCACTTTACCTTGATTATATTCAACCTATTGAAAAAAGAGTGGAAGATTTAGTTTCAAGAATGACCCTTGATGAAAAGATTTCACAATTATTGAACGATGCCCTAAAAATTGATCGGCTGAAAATACCTAAATATAACTGGTGGAATGAATGTCTGCATGGAGTTGGTTTTTCTGGGATTGCAACTGTGTTTCCTCAGGCAATTGGTTTAGCGGCTACTTGGAACACTCAATTAATGGGTGAGGTAGCAACAGCTATATCTGATGAAGCTAGAGCCAAACATCATGAAGCAGTAAGAAAAAATCAAAGAAAAATATTTCAAGGTCTTACTTTTTGGAGTCCGAATATAAATATATTCAGAGATCCTCGATGGGGTAGAGGGCAGGAGACATATGGTGAAGATCCTTATCTCACATCAAGGATGGGAGTAACATTTGTTAAAGGACTCCAAGGAGATGATCCCAAATATTTGAAATTAGCTGCATCTCCGAAGCATTATGTTGCTTATAGTGGGTTGGAATCGGAGCGTCATCATTTTGACGCAAAAGTTAGTCAAAAGGATCTCTATGAAACATATCTCCCCGCTTTTAAAGCTTGTATACAAGAAGGTAATGCCTTTTCTATTATGGGAGCCTATAATAGAGTCAATGGAGAACCATGTTGTGGAAGTAAAATATTATTAGAGGATATTTTACGCAAGAAATGGGGTTTTGATGGATATATTGTTTCTGATTGTGGTGCAATTTCAGATATTTTTAAGTTTCATAAAGTGGTCGTCTCTCCCGAGGAAGCGGTGGCAATGGCACTTAATGCGGGTTGTGACCTCTTTTGCTGCATTGGGATTGGAACCAAACGAAGTAAAAGGATTGTATGGGATTGGATAAAGGGAGCGGTAGAAAAAGATTTACTTACAGAAGATATCATTGATAAATCAATTAAACGCCTCTTTATCGCACGATTTAGGCTTGGCATGTTTGATCCACCAGAGATTGTTCCATATGCACAAATACCTTTCGAATTGAATGACTGTGAAAAACATAGGGATCTTGCTCGAAAAGCGGCAAGAGAATCGATTGTGTTATTGAAAAATGAAAATAATATACTTCCCTTAAACAAAAATATTAAATCAATAGCTATAATTGGACCTAATGCTGATAATTTAGATGTACTCCTTGGGAATTATAATGGTATTCCATCTAAATACACGACACCTCTTCAAGGAATTAAAAATGTTGCATCACCTGAGACTGAAGTCTATTATGCAAAAGGATGTCCTCTTAAAGAAGAATCTATAGATGGTTTTAATGAGGCAATTGAGATTTCTAAAAAATCCGATGTAGTTATTATGGTATTGGGCATATCATCACGCATTGAAAGTGAAGAAGGCCAGGCAACAGAATCAGATTTAAAAGGAGATCGCATTCATTTAGATTTACCAGAAATTCAAGAAAAACTTTTAAAGGAAATACACAATATCGGCAAACCAATTATCCTAATATTAACCAGTGGTAGTGCATTATCTGTGAATTTTGCGAAAGAAAATATTCCTGCCATTATAGAAGCATGGTATCCTGGTGAAGAAGGTGGTGCAGCGTTAGCCGATGTAATTTTCGGAAACTATAACCCCGCAGGAAGGTTGCCTGTGACTTTTTATAAATCAGTTGATCAATTACCTGACTTTCGTGATTATAGTATGGTGGGGAGAACTTATCGATATTTTAAAGATGAACCATTATTTTCTTTCGGCTATGGCCTTAGTTATACGAAATTTAAATATAGCAATCTTCAGATTTCTCCAAGTAAAGCAAAAACGGATGATAAAGTTACTATTGGTGTAGATATTAAAAATATTGGTGATCAATTAGGTGATGAGATTGTACAACTTTATTTAAATAAACGTTCTATCTCATCTCAAGCTCCAATTCAAGAACTTCAAAGTTTTAAAAGAATTACACTCAAAAAAGGAGAGAGAAAAACGGTTTCATTTATACTTTTACCAGAGCAGTTTTCAATATTTAATGAGAATGGAGAACAGATTATTCAGCCCGGTGAAATATTTATCTCTGTAGGTGGGTGCCAACCTGGATATAGTGAAACAAGTATTAATATTGTAAAAGGTAGTTTTAAAATAATTAAATGAAATAAATATATCTCTAAATAATCTGGTTTTTTAATTTTTAATTTCATTCTTTATTCTTTTTTATTAAGCAGCCAAAACCATAAGGGCCTAATCTTTATTTTCAATTTATCAACTATTAAATCTTCATATTGGTCATCTGTAATTATCAACCCTTCCTTTAAATTATATTCTTTTAAAGCTTCTACTAAACCATTAATCTCTCTTTTTCTAGTTTTCTCATCAGTTAAATCAACAGCAACTTGTATTGCATTTATAATTTCTAATTGTCGTTTTACTATAAAATCACACTCATTTTTCACAGAATGATAATAAATTTCATGATTTCCTCTCATTAATTCTAAAAATACAAGATTTTCATAAAGTCTTCCTTTATTTTCGGAAAATTTGAAACTTACTAAATTAATAAGGCCATTATCTATGCAATATATCTTTGATGGCTTCGTAATATGTGTTTTGTACGAATAAGAGAATTTATTAAGACTAAAAAATAGATATGCGTATTCCAAATATGAAATATATTCTTTGATTGTATTAATTGAGACATCAAATAATTTACTCAGAGAATTATAAGATATTAAATTGCAAGCATTTGATAATAAATAAATACCGAGCTCTTTGATAAGCTTAGCGTTTCTAATGTTGTAACGTTCAACTATGTCTTTAAGAATAATATTCTCAAAATATTCTTCCAATCTCTCTTTAGCAGGATTATCTAAATATTCAGGAATTGAACCATTTATATTAAAAATATTAAATAAATGCTTTAACTTATGTTTTTTATGTTCCAAGGAATAATAAGAATTGTCAGTTATTTCTTCATTGTTATATTTTAAAAATTCTTTAAAAGAAAAGGGGAAAATTTCAAATGTTAGCGTTCTTCCAGTCAATAATGTTGCTAATTCCTTACTTAATAATTTTGAATTTGAACCTGTAATTATAAATTTTATATTATTCTCACTATCGTAATGTGTTCTTAAATAATGCTCAAATCCTTCAATATTTTGAATTTCATCGATAAAAAAATATACTTTATCAGATGGATTAATTTTTTCTCGATATACATTGTAAATCTTTTCTAATAACTCAATTGAATAAAATCGATATAATCTATAATCTTCAAGATTTATATAAAGGATTAGGTTCCTATCTATACTTTTTAGCATCTCTCTTATAATTAATTTAATTAAGACAGTTTTGCCAGCTCTTCGAGGGCCTTGTATTACTAAAATAGATTTTTTATGCAAATGAGGTGTTATTGCCTCCAGATATTCATCTCTACTTATATAATCAAATTCTGGCTGTTTATACCAATAATTATGTTCCCTTAATATATCAAATAATAATGAAATATCAATCATAATTAGTTTATAATAATTTAATTTATAAGGTTTTTCAATATAATGATAAAATTACCCTTTAAATTTTATCAATATAATATTGAATTAAAGATATTTTATGAATAATAGATTATAATAAAATAAAACTCAGAAGTGAGAAAAATTCTTAATATTTTGCATTCTTAATATTGATTTGTTAAATCATCGATTAATAAATGTACTATATGAAACTGGGAAGTTCATAGATGCTGCTGTTCAATTTCTACAAAAATATACTAGAGAAAAAATATTTCTTACATTCTTTTTTTATTTTTAGTTTTATGATAAAATTATAATCAATATGCAACTATTATTATTTAGTTAAGAAGGAACAAGATAGAAATAAAGAAGAGATTTTATGAAGAAAATAGCGGAAAATTGGCTTGATGAGGCTTATTGGGATCTTGAGAATGCAAAAATATTGTTGAAAAATCAAAGATATAGTACCGCTGTGTTTCATTCTCAACAAGCATCAGAAAAGGCAGTAAAAGCATTATTATTTTCTTGTAATTTAAATGGATGGGGGCACTCAATAACTACTTTATTGGAAAAATATAAGGAAATAAAAAATCGCCAAATTAGTAGCATAGAAAAGGAAGCACTCAGTCTTGATAAACAATATATTCCAACCAGATATCCAGATTCATTGCCAGGAATTGCACCTCATAAAGCATATAATAAGGAAGAAGCTCAACATTACATAAAACAAGCAGAAAGAATTATTAATTATGTAGAAGAGGAGATGAATTATTTCAAAAAAAATTCAAAAAAATGAAGATGTAATAAATTATCTTAGCAATTTTATTAAAGAAATTAAGAAATATATCTCCTTAGATTGTGTAATTTTATTTGGATCTCGAGTTAGAGAGGATTTTTTACCTCATAGCGACATAGATTTAATATTTATAGGAGATTTTAAAGAGAAATTCATTAATCGTTCAAGTATAATTTACGAGAAACATAATCATAAACTTGGTTTGGACGCTTTTTGTTATACTCCTAAAGAGTTCGATACAATGTTTATTGAAGGCATTGTATCGATCTTAGATGCAATAGATGAAGGAATTTGCTTATTAGGACAGGATTTTTATAAAAATTATAAAAGAAAAATTGAATCTTTAAAAAAAAAAGGACTTCGAAAAGATCCACCAGTATGGATCTTACCCGATTCAATGTTAATCGATTAATTTAATATAAAATTGTTTGATTAGCCCAGATTCTCATATAATTTTACTAATTTTTTAATAATAACCAAAAAGTTAATTAAATCTTACATCATTAAATACGCTATGTTAAACCATCGCTTAATAAATGCACCTCACGAACCTGATAAGTTTGTAGATGCTGCTGTTCAATTTTTACAAAAACATGCAAAGGAAAAAAAAGTCTTTTGCGCACTATCTGGAGGGGTGGATAGTTCCGCCACATATCTTCTACTTAAAAAAGCGAAAATCAATGTGATTCCAGTCTTTATTGATCATGGACTAATGAGAATAATTAAAGGCGTAGAAGAAAGAAAGTATATTAAGAAAACTTTTCCTGATACCATTATTTTAGATATTCGGGAGAAATTTCTCCCTAAAATTATAGGTAAGGGCGATGCAGAAGTAAAGAGAAAACTTTTCAAAGATGCCTACTCAGAAACCATAAGTAAAGTTATAGATAAGGAGAATTGTGATTTACTCGCAGATGGCACTATTCTTCCAGATATTGAAGAAAGTTTTGGAGTAAAAATCACAGACTTAAAAGAAACAATGTCTTTAGAAGAAGAGAATGTATTAAAAAAAAAATTTATCAAAGGATTTGTAAAAAGTCAGCATAATGTGGAAATTGAATACGATGTTGATGCGACTATTCAGCCCGTAGCCAGTCTAACGAAACCAGAAGTTCGAAAGGTTCTTGAATATTTTAATATGCCTCAAGAATTAGTTTATAGGAAAGCATTTCCTGGACCTGCTCTCTCGGCAAGAATTATAGGGCCAGTAACTCTTGATAATTTAAACTTTGAAAAGAAGGTTCATGATATAGTAGAAACTCGTGTTGATGATTATTATATAGAAAAATATGGGAAATCAATGATAATAAACGAAACTGGAGAACAAGAACCGTTCCAAGCGTTTGCAGCAATTAGTGAAGATGTTATTAATAAAAAAGTCACTGGGATATTTGATGGTAAAAGATCTTATGATGTTCCATTATGTGTGAAGAGTAAATGGGATTACGAAAAACTTACAAAGATAGCCGCGCAAATTAAAGGATATGCTAGAATGTTTTTTGAACTTGACTGCAATCAAAAAGGACGATATGATGTAATAATCCGAAGTATTAATAGTAAAGACGCAAGAACAGCAAGCGTTACAAATCTGCCAATAGATTTAATAAATCAAATTAAAAATAAATTGCTTGAAATTTCCGAAACAAAATATGTATATTATGATGTTACTCCAAAACCTCCTGGAACTATAGAATATGTATAAATTTTATGAGGAAAGATGAGTATTTTTAAAGAAGATATTAATGAAGCTAAGGAATGCTTAAAAGCATGGTGGGATCATGAAATATTTGATCGTCCTTGTATTGGTTATTGGCATCCTCGATTAAATGAAAAATTATTAGTTGAGGAAATAATTGAATATTTTATTCCTTGGTGTTTAGCAAAAAATTGGGATGATATCGGTCCTTGTTTGGATGATTTTGAAAGAGTATCAAAAAAATTATATTTTGGGGGAGATGCTATTCCTACATTTTTTCCTAATTATGGAGCTGGAATTATGGCATCAATTTTTGGTATTGAACCAAAGTTTATGTCTCAAACCATATGGTTTAATAAAACTACTTCTATTGAAAAAATCGTCCCTTTACTGGAAAGCGTACAAATCAATATGAATAATCCATGGTATGCCCGACTTATCAGAATCACTGAATACGCGGCTAAACGAGCAGGTAAGAATTATTCTATTGCAATGACCGATCTTGGAGGTATTTTAGATATTCTATCCTCCTTTTTGAGACCTGAAAATTTAATACTTGCTATGAAACGTAGCCCAAATGTTATTGATACTTGTCGGGCTATAATTCTAGAAAAAACCTTAAAAATTTATGATGATCTCCAAACAATTATCGAACAATATGGGGATGGATGCAATAGTTGGATGAATATATGGTGTCCTAAACGTTGGTATCCTATTCAATGTGATTTTAGTGCAATGTTATCCCCCAAATGGTTTAAACGATTTGCATTACCAGATATAATTACTCAAGCTGAGCATTTGGATTATGCAATATATCATTTAGATGGTCCACTTGCACTTATGCACTTAGATGAAATATTAGATATTCCGTCAATAACCGGGATCCAATGGGTTCCTGGGGCAGGAGTGGAACCTAAATACCATGAGAAATGGATACCCACCTATGAAAAGATTCAAGGTGCAGGAAAGAATGTTGTAATGGATTTTTTTGAAGATGTAAAATTTTTACCTAATATTTACAAACAATTTGATGTTAAAGGATTGTTTGCGACTATTATCTCTTTAAATAAAATTAGATTAGATTTTTTTTTACCAACATTTATCGGTGGGCAAGGTGGTTTCGGCAATTTCAAAGAATTTAAAAGAAAAATCAGGAAGCAGTTGAAGAATCAAAAATCTTTAAAAGTCTAAATGTTTTCAAATTTTCCTTACCATTTATTAAAAACCTCTTCGGCAAACCCTAACATTCGATCGACATGAAGTTTTGTTCCATCATCAAGAACTATGTCCCCCGTATAATAACCAAAAATTTGATGTGGCTCTATCTTTAAAATTAAAAGATTCATTTTATTAGTTCGATCAAATATTGGTTCAAAATCCATCTCAAAACGTCCATCATTGCTCGTAAATTTCCATGGTTTTAAATAATCATTTGGGTCAATATGGAAAGTAACTTGGTCAAATTTATGTCCCTTGCCTTCATAGAATATTAAATTTTCACTTGCAGCTGATGTGTCACCAAATCCATACCCAATATTCCATCCAATCGGGACTCCTTCTAATGACCCCGAAGCAGAACCCCAATACCAAATATTTTTATAAGTCCAGACTCCTCGACCCCAATCCAAAACACCAAAACATTTATCTTCTCTAAATTCATAAAAGTTTTCCCCGAGTTGTATTGTTCCTTTTGCAGGCATGCAATTTATTTTTTGGTTGTAATAAAATCTAGTCTCATTTTTTTTAAAGGGTGTTGCAATTACCATTGTATCCATATTTGGGTCTTGAAAAAGTGTTATTTCACCCTTAATTCCTTTACCCTTCATAAATTCTGGATAATCGACTGATAGGATGCGATTACTACCTCTCTTTTCAAAATTTACATTTATTTTTTTACTTGAGAAGTTGATATCTCCAGATTCAGAAGTTCTTGGCAAATCTAATTTTCCCCTAGTAAATAATTTTAACTGGTCTTCTGATGTATATGTTTTTTCTACAAAATCGAGCCAAGCGATAGTAGTTAAACCAAGATATCCTACATCTGCAATAACTAATGAAATGCCGAAATCAGGATGTAAAATCGCATAATAATCCCACTCTTTTATTCTGTGCCATCCGGCTTTTATATTCTCTCTATTATAATTTAAAATTAATTTTCGAGCCCAGCCTTTTTGAATTAATTTCCCATTTTCATCTAACAAATCAGATGGTTCTATTATTTCGTTTTGCATATTATTCATTTCCACTTTTAATTAAATCTATTCTTTTAGAAGATCTATTATATGTTGATTAACTTCCGGTGCTTTTTCAATGGGGGAATCGTATTCAACATTTTATAGTATAATTAAAGTACTATTTGTGAAATATTATTATTGAAAACACCAAAAATCATTGAAAGTGAAATATAATTAATCAATTTCCACCTAAATAAAATTTCAACCAATCAATTGTGTGCTTTATGAATTCTTTTAGATGTTCCCCTTCGAAGTCATGAGGAGCATTTTCTATTTCTACAAGCTTATTTTTATTATTATTTGGTATAAAATTGAATGCTTTTCTTGTTAATTCATGGGGCACTTTTTCATCGGAAGTTCCTTGTACAATTAATACGGGGTAATCCAACTTCTTTAAATGAGATTTTATTCGCAGTTTTGCAAAATCTGTCATAAAACTTAAATCGATGATTACAGGCCTTCCCTCTATAGTTGATGGAATTTCTACGGGACCTTTGTTTAAATCTTTAAACCAGTCGGTTTGATCATCAGTAGTATGAAGAAATAAAACTGGTGCCCAAAAAATATATGCTTTGATTCCGGGTAAATTAGCTCCTAGTGCAGTAAGACCTCCGAATGATAATCCCAATACAGCAATGTTTCCATAACCTTGATTTTGCACCCATTTATATACTGATTCTAAATCCTCAATTTGTTTGAATAATGTTATGGGAACTCTCTCATTTTCTCCAGAACCCGTAAAATCAAAAATCAGTCCATCGATTCCCTCTTTATTACAAGTTTTAGTTAATTCAGGAAAACGGCCATATTCATATTTATCCCCTGTAAAACCATGACACATTATTAAAATTGATGTTTTTTTTGATTCTTTACTGTGCAAATAATGGATCCCATGAAGATCACTTCCAGTGGTACTTTGAATTAACACTCTTTTTTCTATCAAAAGCTTTCCCTAAATACCATATATTACAAGTCGTTAATTAAAGATATTATAATTCTTAAAATTAATTTATTATTAAACTTTTTTTCATTCCGCTTTTTTAATAGTTATGACTGAAATATTTGCAGATGTTAATGGAATAAGCCATCTCTGATGTCTTAAATAAATTCTCGACAATTTATTATGATGTAGAAAGCAAATTCTTTATTATAAAAAATAGAATAATCACAATTTCAGTTCACTTACAAGTGACATAAAAATATAGCCTTTAGACCCTCGATGAATAGTCAATATAATGAAATTATCCATAAAAAAAAAAAAATTTGGTTTCATAGAAGATTTTTATTCCATATATATCTGCAAAGCTCATAATAGTTCAAATAGTTGTTTGAGATTAAACAATTATTATAATTTTAATCCTTTAAAAAATCTATAATGATTTGATTTACTTCGGGCGCCCTTGATAATGGGGAAGAATGTCCTGCTTTTTCAATAACTTTTAATATGCTATTTGGCATTCTTTCATGCATCTCAACCATTACTGATTTTGGGCAAAGTCTATCATGAGAGGCTGCAAGTAATAAAGTTTGATTTTTTATTTCACTTAATCTCTCCAATGTATTATGAGTATCAAGAGCATGAGCTTGATTTTCAATATCCCGTGAAGTAGGTGGGTCTATTGTGCTTTCTCTTATTAAATCTTCTGCAGACCACAAACCATGGAATTTTTTCTTAGGATTGGCTTCCATTTCTTTTCTAAACGCATGAATATAACCTATTCGTGCACCTTGCCAAAATACCTTGGCTGGATCTTGTTTAAGAAGTTCCAATTCATCAAGTCTCATTTTTTTATATAGTTCTCCTCCTGCACCTTTATAATTGGTATGGATTAAAACAATCTTATTTATTCGCTCTGGATATTTTAGTGCAAAATGTTGAACTATCATCCCACCTAATGACCAACCCATTACATGAGCCTTTTCGATCTTAAAAAAATCCATAAAGCCTTTTATATCATCAGCAAACACTTCCATTGTGAAAGGCTCATCAGGTCGATCCGATTTACCTGCACCACGATTATCAAATGTGATTACTTTAAAGTGCTTAGATAAGGAACCTATTTGAGCAATCCAACTTTCTTTTTTAGCACCAAAGCCATGAACTAATATTAGGGGATACCCTTCTCCATAGATTTCATAACAAATTTTAATTTCATTAACATCTGCAAAATTCATAATCTAGTACCTATTCTTCTCATTAATAATATTTTTTATTATATTATCTTTTTTTTAAAATTTTTTATAATATAAACTTCAAATAATATTTTATGGAAAAAATAAATCAATTGATGGATAAACTTCTCAAATTAGCACCTGGAGGATATTATGGGCTTTTATCAATGAGTATTGGAGTTATTTTTACCTTCTTATCATATCTCTCAGTTCCTGGATATAGTATGATTGAAAGTTTTATTAGTGTTTTGGGGATATCTCCTGGATTGGCTGCCCCATTGTTTAATATAGGTTTCATTTTAACTGGTATTACGGTAATCCCATTTTTAGTATATCTTGGTAGGTCTTTAACTCAAGAAAAAATTAATGAAAAAATAAAAAAGATTGCAACTAAAATATCAATAATTGGGGCAGTGTCCATATCTCTTGTTGGGTGTTTTCCACATTACACTCTTTTACTTGGTATTATTCATATCTTTTTTGCAACTATTTTCTTTTTTTGTGAATTATTCTTTTGCGTCATTTATAGTATCTTAATTTGGTTTGATTCAAGATTTTCCAAAATGCAATCCATAATAGGATTTGCAGTCTCTGGAGTCTTTATATTTTTTATATTTACTGGATGTCCTATTTCAGAATGGATGGTATTTTTTGCTATTGTCTTTTGGGTCATAGAAAATTCTATTTATATCCTTTATAAAAAGATTTAATTGTTTAAAATCCATTATATGAATATTAGCAATAAGGAGTTACCACTTTTATGTTATCTTGACAGATTTAAAGATTATTCAACATAAGAAATTATATCCCAATTTGAATTAAGTATTAATTAATAAATTTACATATCTCTTATCTCCATTAATAATAAAAATCCAAAAATCTTATTTAATACCAATGAAATAGAGAGAGTTGTAATTATGAAAATAAATAAATTACTAGAAGAATTCAAAATGGAACTCAAAACTTTATATGGTAAAAGATTAAAAAATATTATCTTATATGGTTCATGGGCAAGGGGGGACGCAACTGATGAATCAGATGTAGATTTAGCGATTATTCTTGAAGGTGAGGTAGTTCCATTTGAAGAAATTGATAGATTGACGGAAATTGCATGTGATATCGATTTAAAATATGAAGTATTAATATCACTCTATCCTATTTCAGAACACTATTATTTTCATATTAACACACCATTTCTAATTAATCTTAGAGAAGAAGGAATATCAATATGATTAAAAATAATCTGAGCTCATTAATTAAAAAAGCAAACAGAGCACTTAAAAGTACTAAAACACTTTTAGAAGATGGAGATTATGATGGGTCAGTATCCAGAACATATTATGCTATGTTTTATTCAGTGGAAGCAGTTTTACTGACAAAAAATTTGAAATTTAAATCTCACGGAGGCGTAATTTCTGCTTTAGGCAAATATTTTATAAAAACAAATATTTTCCCTATAGAAATGAGTAGACAACTCAGAAATGCTTATGATAAAAGACAAATAGGTGATTATGATTTTTTTATAAATATTCCTAAAAGTGAAGCTAAAAAAATACTAAAAAATGGACAAAGCTTCATAAATGAGATAATTAAATATCTTAAAAAACACAATTTTATTTAATAACTATTTATTGATATCAGATAATACATTTCTTTTATTTTGTTTTAGAAGAGTAAGAATTTCCTCTAACTCTTTTTTGAAAGTAATAATTTGACCATCGGATCTCTCAATTTCAGTTAAACATTTTTCTGTTTCAAATTCTTTTAATGCTTTATCTAATTCTTTATGCCTTGTTTCCTTAAGATGGTCCAGAACACGATGGAGATAATAAGCTTTTATGTAATTTTTATTAATTGGATCCATTTCATAAAAATAGGTTAAATGAAGGAACCTAGGATCATCATTATTTTTAATGTCACTTTTAGCAGAATATACCCAATTGAAGCCATAATCAATAACTCGATTTGTAATATTAGCTATACCTTCTGGAATTCCTGCCTTTTCTGTCCATTTCAAATGGATGAGCCAGTTAGGTATATTTATAACCTCAAATTACTATTAAAAAACGTGAATATTATTTCTAAGAATTAAGGAATCTATAAATTTTTCATTGTTTAAGTTTTTCTAACCATTTTGTATTATTCATTAATTCTTCATAATCCTTAATATCTCCAAGATCTTTCCTAATTTGATGTTCTTTCACTATTATCAGCCTAAATTTTAAATTTTGATGTAATATCCCCAATTTAATTGCTTCAGTCAATTCAATTTCTCCTCTTATAGATTCAGGAGTATTTCTTAAAATTTGAAAAATTTCTGGAGATAAAATAAATATACCTGAATTGTTTAATTTTGATTTGGATGTCCCTTTTGGGGGTTTTTCGATAATCTCTGTAACATAATCATTATCATAATAAATCGCAGCACCTCTATATGGGTCGTTGGTTGGATTTGCTACCAATACAAACCTTTCGTTTTGTTCTTTGTATGATTTATATAATTCTTGATAGATACTATATGATATTAATACATCTGAATATGTTAGAAGAAATTGTTCATCTCCGCAAAACTGTTCGGCTAATAAAGTTGCATGTCCGGTTCCTTTTTGGTCTGCTTGTAAAATATAATTTATCCGGACACCAAAATTATCTCCATTTCTAAAATATTTTCTAATGATTTCATTTTTATATCCAACAATTAACGTAATTTCATTAAAATTGGCGCTTCTTAAACCCTCAATAATGTATTGTAAAATTGGTTTTCCATGCAGTTCCAGCATTGTTTTAGGTAATCTTTCTGTTAAAGGACGCATTCTTAAACCTTTACCGGCTGCCAAAATAACAGCTTTCAATAAAGCTCAACTCCTTCACTTGTTTTAACTGTATAACCTATCCCCCCAACCTCTGCAATGTTATCCATTATTTTTTTTTTATTTTCAGAAGCTAACGCAAACATACATCCTCCAAATCCTGAACCGTTAATTTTTGCTCCAAAAGCACCATTTTCAAGAGCAATTGATATCATTTTCTCAATTTTTAGAGTAGAAACGCCTATATTGTCAACCAATTGTCGATGGTGTTCAGTTAATAAATTTCCCAATTCTCTGTAAAATTCTAACTCAATGTTATGATTTTTTTCAATTATAATCTTGGAACTTTTTTGGATGTAACTAGTAATAAGTAGTTTAGCTTTTTGGGTAATATCTCGGTTTATTATGTTTCCAATTAAAATATTTCGGAGATCCTTATTAAGATTGGGGAGATATTGTTCAATTTCATTAAGGTTAGTTCTATTAGGATCAAATTCTTTCATAATTTCCTTTAATATCTTAAATGTTTTTAATGCACGCTTTTTAACTTTACGTAAATCTTCAACCGTATCTTTAGACTCTTTAGAATTAGCGAGAATAAAATGATCGATATTTATATTAAATTTTCTCGGTATAAATTCTGGATGTGTCTCTAAATAAATTAATTTACCTAATGTAGATGTATAATGATCCATCATACCTCCTGCCTCTCCAAATTCTCTTACTTCAGCCGAATAACCGAATTTTGCAAGATCTTCTAAGTTCAGATGACAATTAGAAACTTTTGATAAAAAAAAGAGCCATGCGATTATTAAGGCAGAAGAACTTCCGCAGCCAGCATTAATTGGAATATCTCCTGTTATTTTAACTTTATACCCCTTATTTATTTTCGCCCCTATACGTAAAAAATGATTATAACCGCTCCTTAAATAATCTCTATTTGATAAATAATCAATTTCCTTGTTATTGAGTAAAAATTCGTCGTTATATCCCATATCTGATAATTCTATTATGAATTTGGGATCCATTATTGGTTCGGCTTCCAAATAAATGAATTTAGAAAATGCCATCGAAATAACTGGAAATCCTAAATAATCTTGATGCTCTCCAAATAAACAAATCCTCCCAGGTGCTCGAATTCTTATCATATTTTTAAAAAAAATTTATTCAAGGAAATTCTTATTATAATATTTGATTAAAAGTTATAACTCATCAATTAATTTTATGATATTTTCAGACAATGTAATACTTTTATCACATAATAAAATATCAATTCTAGCTTTAGGAAAATAATCCGCCATTACGCGAATATCAAAAAGCCGTTCTAATAAAACAGCAATATTTGATTTTTTTATACCAATTAATTTATTTCTCACATCTGCATGGAGTCGACTATCATCATAAAAAGTTTTACCTAAGGATTCTAATTTCATTTTTGATTTCAAAAAAGCAGCATAATATGATCTTCCAATAGATGTTCTCAATCTTCCTTTTTGGTCATATTCTCTATCATGTATTAATTTTTTTGCGATCTCTAAAAATACCTCTGGATCAAAAAAATATGACAAAGAATTTCACCTATAATGGCTCAACATATATAAAAAATTGATATTTTAGATTTTCGAATTTATTCTTTTCTTCACTTGGAGAAATTTCAATTAATTCTATAATCTTTTCTTGTATAAATAAAGTAATATCATTCCATAATTCAATTTTCTCTTGTGTTGTTGGTAATTCTTTAAAATCTAATGATAGAATCAAATTTTTTTGATCTGGAATTTCCCAATCTTTTTTAAAATAGAAATTGTGAGTTATTTTATGAATGTTATTTAAATAAATAAATTCTTTTAATCCACCCTCAACTATATTAATAAATTTTGTAAAAATCTTATCAGAAACCATCTGGTTTTCAATTTCAGGACTAAATATAAGAGATATTTTACCATTTTCCATTAAATTAGATAAATCCTTTCCACTCATAATTTTAATTATATCTTCTGTTAATTAATTCTCAATTTTTTCTATTATATAAAGAGATAATTTATCGTTTTATAATTTCACTCTTTCTTAATAAATTCGATTAATGTTAAAAGATTTAATCTTTTTTGACTTTATCTAATTGTTTCTTTAATTTGACAAAGAACTCAGGTGTGCTCAGTTCATAAGGTATCGGATATCTTGTGCCAGCTTTATGAGTCTTCTCCATTCCTTCTATTATTGAATCAACAACTCCGAATGGTATGGATGCTGTTAAATCTGTGTCTTTTGCCATTCCAAACCGGCGATCACCGAGACAAGGGAAAGCGATTTGCAATTCCTCCGTAATATATGCTTTTGCGATGGTATCTGCACAAACCCCATCACAAAAGGTTGACATTGTGATTCTTCCCCCTTCTTTCCATAAAGAACCTTGAATTATTCTCATTATCTGAGCAGAATTTCCCCACATCATAATAAAATCTGGTTCAAATTCTACACGATTTAAAGCTCCCGAAACTATTGCGGAGAACTTTCCATAAGGTATTTTAGGCATTGTTGCTGTTGTTTTTTTCGCTGCTTCTTTAGTTTCATTATATCTACCAACAAAAAAAGCACCTTCTAAAAAAAGCTTGTATGGTTCTTCAAAACCAAGTGCTATATTTGCGAGAGGACATAAATTATCCTCCATAGTGCATCCCATTGTCCATCCATAATATCTAGAATAACTGAATATTTGACATAGGGCGATTTTCTTATCTGCTTTTTTTAAAAATTTTATTTCCTTTAATTCTTCTTTATCCTTAAGTAATTTTACTGCTATCGGAAATGTAGCTAACCTAAGAAATTTATTTAATTTTTTATCCAATTCATTCCATTTACCCATAAAAATCCTCACTTTTTGATTTTTCTTTACTAGGAGTTTTTTTT
>Ga0209986_10000701_pt1 | contig 33015 bp, 31 predicted proteins | sample BlataG_FD_183168 | JGI IMG/M metagenome (GOLD analysis project Ga0209986, IMG submission 183168) | Deep subsurface microbial communities from Black Sea to uncover new lineages of life (NeLLi) - Black_00105 metaG (SPAdes) (version 2) | ecosystem: Environmental > Aquatic > Marine > Oceanic >...
GAAGTCCAATCATGCCCACAACGGGCCCCCTGAGGGCCATATATGAAGGCCTTTAGGAGAGACTAACGAAGAACGAAAAACGGGTGTTGGAGCAAATTTTTTTCATTTTTTTGAAAAATATTTTGGGCTCGCAGGCGGACTAGCCGCCGCCGACCTAACTTGGTTGGCCCGAGACGTTTGCTTTATCGAATATCCAGTAACGCCCTAGTGCCAGTTGACAAACCATTAGGGCCATCCAGTTCAACATGAGTTCCGTTGGCGAACACAATAGCTTCACCTGCATCAAGAACTGTATATTTATATGTATAACGCCAGAGGGTATAAAACCGGGTCGCAGCATCTAAGCCTGCCAAGCTGAATTGGCCACTGTTGGCTCCGACTTCCTTGGAAAGACGCTTTAGAATAGTTTCCAGAACAATTGTTTCGACTTCAGCTAAAAACCTCTCGGCGGGTACTTCCTCACCATTGGCATATTCGACGCGAGAATAACTTGTGAAAGGACGAAGCCCGGCGCCTACGGCAGCGATAACCAAGTCAGCGCCGGTGATTCCGATTTCCCACAAGGTTTTGACCCGCTCGTAGACAATTTGTTCCAGTACTTGTTTAACGTCATCCTCGTATGCCCCAACCATTGAACCATTGCGTTTGCGAGCAACCAAGAAAATACTAGAGGCAAGGGAAGCTGTGTCAGCCTTCAAATGTCCTGTATATTCAGTATTAAGAGGCCATGCTTCTGTGACGGTGAAAGCTGCATTTCTCAATGCCTCCACCAATGTAGCCCAGCCGAGTGTCGTCTTATGTGCGTAAACAACCGTCATCTGACCACCGGGTTTCAAAACTCGGTAGGCTTCAACAAAGGCGTGAGCCATCATCGCTTCGTATGCTTCCCGAGATTCTGATTTGGTGTTATGCCGCCAGGGTGAGGCTACAATCTCTTTTTTCTTTGGCGTCGTTTGCGATGTAAAGTGCTCGGGATAGAGGTGACCAATGCTCCTCTTGAGCCAAACATAAAAAAAGTCAGAAAGAGGGGCATATTGGATATTATCGTAATAAGGAGGGTCGGTGATGACAACGTCGCAAAAGTTGTCTGGTAAAGGAAGAGAGAGGGCAGAACCGCGTTGAACTTCAGCAGTCAAGCCATTATGAATATCTAAACTTCTTACATTGTCATAAACGTTCTTCACGGCCTCTTCGAAACTACCACTTCCCGTTCCCAATGGTATTGATTCTGCAAAGTCCCAAACCATTGGCAGAGCTTGTCGACCGAACACCAAAACAACTGTCTCACGCGAGATATCATAAGGAGCAAGAGTGTTTGATCGGGTGACGACCTTGTCGACTGCCAAACTTAAATATGTAGCAATGGTCTTTGATACGTCGATAGCCCGGTAGTCGGAACCGATCTTTGAATGAGCGTGCCTCACAGTTGCGACGAAGCTCAGCAGGCAAAGCATCTGTCGAGGGGTAAAGAGATCACCAAAGGTCTTCATACCATACGTTGGCAGTTGATCTGTAAGTTTTTCCACCATGATCTCGTTGGGGACTGTCACCCCGGATCGCGCGCATATGCTCTCAATTCGACTAGCAATAGAGTGCTCGTCTGGAACAACGCTTTGTGATTCTTCTGCGGCCAGATAGATTTTTCCCTTTTCTCCCGGTCTCGTGCATACGACCGCTATCATTTGCCGCCCCATCCTTTCAGCAGAGCCTTCACTTTTTACGTAGTTGCTATCGGCAACGGTGCCGCAGAAGGGACAAGTAGCGTTGCCCGCTTTAGAACCAAGGGAAGGATCAAAGCTGATGACATTCTCGCTCGTTTCCTGAATTACTTCAAAGCAAACTCGTTTCTCACCATCGGGTGCTATCACCTTTAATGCGACGTACCTGCCCTTTTTCTTCCGGAGCCACGTCTGTCTCAGGAGAGGTACCAATGCCCCACACGATGGATTCTTGCACTTCACTGTCCTCGTCCACAAATATGCCACCGGCGTCAAATAACCTCTTGGAGGATCATTGCTTACACCAGCCCATTCCTCTAAGGCATTTGCTTTCTTCCCTTTTTCTACCCAATGTCCCTTTTTGAACTCAATCTCCGGTCTTTCCCCCTTATATTTAGGATCGGGAATCGGAGGATAAAGATCACCGATCTCCTCCCTAACTTTTTCAAGTACCCAATTGCCCCAATACCTCACCTCCTCTGCAAGACCGCCCCAGGTTTTCTCGCTTTTTTTATTTTTAGGGCCGGTCATCCCCCTCGCATTTAGATCCGCTTTGCCATATTTTTGTGGGTAGACGAGGGTGCATAGCTCAATAATGTGGGCAACAGGATTCAATTCAAGTGCATAGGCTTCACAACCGAGGCGGAGTGCCTCAAGGGGAATAGCCCCACCGCCGGCAAACATGTCTAAAACTTTGGGTCTCGGAGCGTGACCTTCTTCTATGTCTTCACGGGTAACTTGCTTCCCTGTCTCTTTGGTTAGCCTTTCTGCATGGGCCTCAAGGATGTGTTTTTGAGCTTCTTTGATTACCTGAGGGTTTCCCGGGTATTTGCAGAGTCGTTCAATGAATTTTGCAGCATTGGCGCGTCCGAGACTCTTACGTTTTTCTGGGGGGCCGTTTTTGGGTTGAAAATGATCAGCAGGGACGAGGGCGCCGTAGACCGCTGCCCGGCAGGCAACTAAAGGCCGCCTTGCCCACCAAAGGTGCAACGTGGAAATATGCCCTTTTCTGACAGACTTCTCCCGTGAAGCCTCGGCGCTTATGGCTTTGATAGGCAGGTAGTCCTCTATGAGTCGCTTGTCGTTTTGCATCCGATTTTCCGTTTCTCCGACCCCATTAGGAAAATCTTCTTGAAAAATTTGTTTCAATGATTTCCCTTACCCAGCGGAGATTTGGCTCTACCCAGTTGAATCTAACAAAAATCTCATTACAAATTTTGACTGCTAAATCTACAGACCCTACTCTCCAATCTGCCAATGGCAGCCCTCGCTCATATACAATCTCCGGAGCTCTGCACACATAATCAACCCAAAGCGGCTCCTGTTCATACAATGCCTTGAGCACCCTGCCTTCTACTCCCAACAAACGAAACCTCAGAGTTATTTCGTCATCATCCGCGATCACGTCCTGGTACATCTTACCTAAGCAATATATGGCCTCAGCTATGTACCTGGCCATATCTCCTAAATCCATAGCTGGAGGCATATTTTTTGATCGGGTAACCCCTTCTTCCCTCATTAAGACCCGGTGATAAAAAAAGCCGGATTGCTGTAATCGCCAGAAATCAAGACGGTCATGGCCAGCAAAGTCCTGTGTCATCAAGAAAGTTTCGATACCATCCTGAATGGCATAAGAAATATCAGACCTGTCCTCAGCCCAGTAAAGAAAGGGCCATCCCTTAAAATTTGCATAGGCTCTTTTGACCGCAGCATATAAATCATCGAGACTAAAACGCGCCTTTTCGAAGTGTGATGGATGAAAAGAAGTCTCCCTGTAACCACTATAATCCTTATCAGGGAAAGCTCTAAATGATTCAAAGCGCCCTATTGCTTCTTTTAACTGTCTCTCGAATTTCTCTTTGTCAGACTCACTAGAATGAGCAGGAGAACCAGTAAGTATGGCTCGCATCGAGGCTAACATCTGGTCTGAACGATTCCGTACTGCCTGTTCTACGATAGATCTGAAATCGCTACTGGACTTTAGTGGGGCTGACTCATTCGTATCGGTTCGCACATATAGTGCGGGAGCATTTAATACAGAAGGATAGTCTTTTTGGCAAATATGGGGAGTATCATAAAAGCGTGGGACTTCAATTATTACAAAAGTCTTACCTTCATGGTCGATTTTCTTAAGAAGAGTATTTATCGGTGGGTCTGCGTAGTTTTGTAGAAATCTGTTTATTCGACTCGTCTCCAAGGACTTAGCCTGTTCAATGGTCAGACCTTCCCATTCAAACGCATTTTCCTGTTCGCTAACCCCAATTACGATATAACCGCCGAGCGTATTGGCCATAGCCAAAATGTCTTTCACGATTTCACAACAAGCTTTCTTGTCCTTCTCATCCCATTGGCATGGACCTTTATAGTCCAAGTCCTTGGATTCGTAGCCTTGCAGCAAGATTTCTTCTAGTTGTTTATGTTTGGTGCTGCTCATCTTCTCAATTGCTTATGTCATGGACTCTTCTAAATAACGTCTGATCCGCTCACGATTTGCTGCCAGGCTGGAAAACTGCTTTTCCGAGACATCGCTAAATCGGGCAAGGACTTTGCGATTGATCTCCTCCTGATCTTCAAATATGGCAAGGGAACGAAAGGTGAGCCCCCACTTTTCAAACTGAAGCAAAGTAATAGTCGCATCCCTTGTCTTATCGTCATTGGGCAATGCCTGTACAAATATTGGTTTGGGCATGCTATTTATTCGGCAATCAATCAAATACTTGCTATCGGGGTCGTGAAGTGGGTCATGCCAGTCAAACTCACGACGGCTTTCAGGCACTGTTTCCTCCATAAACGCCCTGAAATCCTCCATAAACGTGGAACGTACCCGCTCACGTGAAAGATAAGTGACATCCGTTATCCTGAGAAGTGCCTGAACAAAGCTATACAGGGCGTCACCGTACCGATCATCTCGAATGGAGATTATTATTTCGCCTTCTCGGTCCTCGACGCTAAATACAGAGAGCGCATTTGTAATGATCTTTTGCCTTGTTCCTCGCTGGATATCTTTCTCGTCGAGGTCGTAAGTCAAATGCATGTACGTGTGACCTTCGTCTGAGAGTATCCATGTCCCGTTCTCTTTTTTCAGGACGATGGAGAGATGGTCCCCATCCTCAAACATGAAAGGGGTAAAAACCCGAAACCGGTTAATGCCTTCGCTTGAAATTTTTAACTTTTCACACACTTTATCTCTAAAATCCTGTTCAATTATTTCTGTGTTCATAGCTTATACCTCCTCAAAGAGTTTCCTCTGCGGATCAAAGGGGGCCTCAAAGGGACAATCATTAATCATACATGATATGGCCTGGTGAAAATCGGAAAATCGGTTAGTTGGTTCAGCATATGTATCTTCCCTTGCCCCTATCTGCTGATACCGTTCAGTGGCTTGATGGATGTGATAAGCATAAAATGTTCCCCTCTCTATTGAATTCGTATGCTCATGGCTTTTCCCATTATATCGTCGCAAACGAAAGAGTATATTTGACTGTGGGGGCCTATAGGCGAGAATAACTGAGAAATCCAGTGGATTAAAAAAACTCTGCCTTAAAATGAGACGAAAGTCGTTTCCATCCTCACCTTTAATATCCAGCTCGCGTTCCTTATGTCCTCTTTTTGGTCGGACCTGAATTTTTCCCTGGTAATCGGATGGGAGCGATTTTTTCTCTTTCACCAGACGTTCGATATCTTGATCAGAAAGAATATCAACCATATATCTCCTTAACTCCTTTCATCCATCTGTGCAATTGCATCCGCTGGAATTTCGAAAAATCTCGCAGTCACGACCTCACGCTTGACATGGTCCAGTTTCTGTGCCGGATTTTGGATTCGAATCGGTTCAGCATCGGGGTTTTCGAGAGGGTCCCAGGCCACATACAGCCAATAGGAATCGCCTAATTGAGTCGCCTTGTACCACTCATTTGTGGTTAACCGAATCGGCTGGCCTCTTTTCCTTCCTTTAACCTCGATACGGCGAACCCCGGTCATTGGGTCACGATATCCTGTGTGAGGGTCGGCTTGGGCTAAGCTTCGTATATCAAACCCTATCTTAAGGTGCCCAACCCTTTCACATTCCCGGCTCTGAGTCGTTTCATATTTGATCACAATGTTCTCGGCAGCCAGTTCGATTTTTCGTCTCAATTCCGGATCAATTTCCCCGGCCACTTCCATTAACTGGGGCTCTATGGCTTCATCTGAGGTAAATACCAATGCGCTCGCTATGTGTTTAATAGGGCCGTGGCGGGCTATGCTGAGTCTTTCGAGGCCGGCTAACCGTTCATCCTTCATCCGTTCCAGGTCTGTTAGATCATTTTCCGCTCTCTGGCGGGCCAAAGCTACTTCCGGGGAATCCTTTTCCCGGGCCTTAAGGTGCATTACCCTGTCTTGTGCCGTATGAATCCTGACAGTGAATGATTTTTCGAGATATTCTCGACAAACAGCAGCAAAGTGTTCCCGTTCTTGCTGGCACTGCTTGCGCCGATCCATCTGGTATGAAGTTTTCAAAAAGTCAGCGGCTGGTTTTGGGTCAATGGTTTGAATACTTGACAGGGGATTTGCGTATGAAGGAAGGTCAAGTAGGCAATCAGCAGGGATAACTGAGAACTTGTACGACCCATCACTGGATTCTGTTAGTTCCTCCCGAATGGCCACCACCTCTCCGTACAATGGCTGTGGCTTACCTTTGGTGTCCATTCCGCGAATAGTCATCTCAAAAAAGTGAAGCATATAAGGGTAGTCTGCCATTGCATCGATGAAAACTCCGGTGTGACCTAAAAGAGAGGACAACTTTTCATTCAATTTTTCATCAACAGAAGCATAAAGAGGGTGACCAGGGCCTAATAAAACACCGTCAAGATGCTGGTCCATATCAAGATGCTTTTTATGAAAAGTGATCTTACGATAAATTGACTCCGGTTTTCCTAAGCGGCGGACTGCGTCAAGACGGTCAGATCGCAAGTCTGCCAGGACATGAGGAATACGCCACAATCCGTCAGCCCTTGCTTCGATTTTCAGGCCTGTCTCTTTTGCGCTATTAAGGAAATGTTGTTCAACATAGCGCGGCATTAACCGGCGCTCTTCTATCTCAACGTTGGAGCGCTGGAAATTGGAAAAATCGAGACTTGATTTAGCAAGCGCAATGCCGGTGGCCTCTTCGTATGCCTTGAGCTTTTCAGGGTCGATACGTTCGATCTGATCCAGGTATTCTTCCAGGCGGAGTGGATCAAAGGCTACTTCGCGCAGCATTTCTGATAGATTTATCTCGTTTAAGGAAAGCACTTCACCAATAACGTCGAAGACCCTGTCAGACAGGACGATACGCATCTGCTCTAATTTGACAAGAAGTCTTTGTAATATCCGCCCCTCAATAACGGGCTGGCCTTCCTCTGATTCACTGGCCACAAAGTTAAAGACATAGACATCTCTTTCCTGTCCGATCCGGTGGATACGACCCAGGCGTTGTTCAAGGCGTGTTGGGTTCCACGGGAGATCGTAGTTGATCATCAAATGACAGAATTGAAGATTGATGCCTTCACCCGCAGCCTCGGTGGCTACACAGATCTGATAGGTAGTTCGGAACTTTTCCTGAGCTTCCTTTCTCTGATGTGGATTCATGCCGCCATGTATTTCACAGGTTGAATAACCCCATTTTTCAAGGTGTTCCCTTAAATGATTCAGTGTGTCCCGGTGTTCAGTGAAGATGATCAATTTGCCCCGGCCATCCTTCAGGGCTGAAAACTCTGAAAAGGTCAGGCATTCCTTCAAGGCTGCCAGTTTTGAATCCGGCGCATGCTCTTTTACCTTTCTGGCTCTTTCTGTTAACTCTTTTAAAGCATCTATCTCCATGCGCAACTGGTCAAGTTCCATTGCCATAGTAAATTCATCAACCAGAATATCACGGGCATCATCATCCAGATCATCCTCATCAAGTTCCGAGTCCATCAAACGGCCCTGGATCTGGACCAGCCTGCGAGCACGCTGGGCGGGCGGGAGAACTTCCAGTTCTTCTAATAGGTTGCGCTGTTTCTCAAGACGTCTTTTCATTGATTCATAAATAGCTCCGGTGGAGCTGGCCAGCCGCCTTTGGAAAACAGTTCTGGCTAAAGCAACGCTCTGTTTCTTGCGACCAGCAGCCTGGCCAAGAAATTCGTTTAAATAAGCGGTTACGGCTTTATACAGGTCATATTCTTCGCGGTTCAGCAGGAATGTGACGGTGTTGGCATGGCGATCCGGGAAGAGACGTTTTCCCTCCATATCCTTGAGATCTTCTTTTAGCCTGCGAATGGACCAGGGACAGTCTGGACCGAGTCTCAAAATATCTGTTCTTATCTCTCTGGCTTCATGGCCGATCTTATGGGGTTCCGGAAAGATATCAGGATCAATAAGTCGGATAAAATGACCAAACCTGTCATCATCACCGTGATGGGGGGTTGCAGTGAGAAGTAGAAGGTGATCGGCATATTTGGATAGGTGCTCTGCTAATTGATAGCGTTTGGTCTTTTCAACTTCGTCAGCGCGACCTGAACGTCTTTTCGTATAGGCACTACATTTGTGAGCTTCATCAATAATGACGAGATCCCAGCGCTCCTGCCACACTCTTTCTCTGACATCCTCTTGTTTCGCATAGTCAATTGAAGCAATAACCTGGGATTCTTTCGCCCATGGATTAGCCAGACTCCATTTATCGCGGGCAGAATCGACTGGCTCAAACGTCTCGCCAAACCACCGCAGGAGTTCATCCTGCCACTGTATGGCTAGGGGTGCCGGACAAAGGATGAGAATCCTGTCAATGGCCTGCCGAAGTTTCATTTCTTTAAGCAGGAGTCCTGCCATGATCGTTTTGCCTGCGCCAGGATCGTCGGCCAGCAGGAATCTGAGACGAGGTTGGGGTAACATCTTCATATAAACGGCTTCGATCTGATGGGGAAGCGTCCGGATGCCTGAGATGCTTACTGCAAACTGAGAATCATGGGCATAGGCCAAACGAATCCGCGCGGATTCAATAAGTAGACGGATTTTTTCGGCATCTGCGAGTTCGGCTTTTGGCTTTTCTTCTGTCTTGCCTGTGATTTTGTCTGCCTCTTCAGTGGACAATATCGCTTCATCAAGGGAGCCATCTGTAAGTCGTACCTGCAATTCGTATCCGCCAAATATTACTCGAACTGCTTCAAGGATCACAGGCTCATTGAAGTGGCCCGGAAGATTGATCTTTTGACCTATGGGAAAGTGATTTGGCATTGAAGAACTATCTCTTTAGATTTCTCCCTTTTAGCCGTCAGCCTGCGGGCCGTAGCCTTCGGGCTCTCCGCCATAGGCTTCGGCCCGCAGGCGGGCGGAGAGCTCGTAGCCAGCGCTACTTCCCGGCCTTCGTAGAGCCGTTGCCACTTCGGCGGAGTAGGCTGGCGAAGTCGGCGGGGTCGAAATGACAGACTCGCTGAATACGACTTTTACCAAGATGGCCCTTTTCGTGTCCCAATCTCTCTCCAAAGGCCCGCAAGATGGCCAGATCGGTTGAGCCTTCGAGATGAAGTACCTATCCAGTTTGTTGAACGTTAGCTGTTCAGGTCTATTTTGTCGAATCCGGGTCGGATGAATTCTCTGGCAGCCGGGAATGCTTTTTCTACTTCTTCGCGTAGCCGTTCAAGATGCACCAGCATATCGAGGATGGCTTTGCTGAACAGCGGGATAAGGTTACGTATCTCTCCCCAGGCAGCAATCGAACGGTCAATAACAATTAATGCGACTTTTGCTGAGCCATCCGAGTCCTTGGCAAATTCATCAAGGATCTCCTCTTTTTCTTCTAACTGCCCGCGGATTGCTCTCATGAGCTTGACGTAAATCTGGTGTTGATACCAACGGATCACCTGCGTTGCTTCTTCGAAGCTGGTGTCGTTTTCAAGAGGGCTAACATCAGGTATCTCAAGCTGCGCTTCTATGTTCGACTCATCTTCCTCTTGACCGAATAGATCTCTGGCTGAATCGAACCAGTCCTCCACCATTTCCGCATAGACCTTGGCTGCACGACAACACCTGTCGTTCTTAGTGATTTCTTCGTTAAGCCTCTCTTGTTCGGCATCTTCCTCAATGTCGAGAGAATCAAGATCTATTCCTTCTCGCTCTGCCATTTCTTTGACCATATCAAGAGTCATTTGAAACGTTTCGGACAACTTCTGCCAAAAGGCCTCGTTACTTATGTCCTGAGTTTCAGGATCAGCAAATTGCTGATTGGATATCGTGAAATTCAAGCAACGGGATGTAAACGGACAGCGTTCACACCAACGATCGCAATAGTTGTAGATGCCCTTGATGAGCTTCGGATCTGCAGCAAGCGTCCTAATGTCTTCTTTGTCCATGCTATGAACCCTGCTCGTTAAATATGTAGTAACAGTTCAGCCCCCATTGCTTTTTTTGTCATTTCTATCCCTTTTTCCTTATCCTTATGGCCTCGGCGTGGGCTGAAAGGCCCTCAATCTCCGCCAGTCGGATGATGTCGGGAGCATCTTTCTTAAGCGCCTTTTGAGCATAGTAGATAACGCTTGTCTTCTTGGTGAAATGACCCACAGAAAGGGCTGAGGCAAACCGTGCAGTTCCTGCTGTAGGGAGCACGTGGTTTGGTCCGGCCATGTAGTCTCCAACAGGCTCGGGTGTGCTAGACCCGAGAAAGACCGCGCCCGCATTTTGAATTAGGCCGAGGTACTGGAAGGGTTCTTCCACGTGGAGCTCAAGGTGCTCAGGGGCAACCTGATTGGCAAGGGCAAAGGCTGAGGCAAGATCGGGCACTACCATCAGAGCGCCGTAGGCCTTTAGCGACGCTTCGGCAATGGTCCTCCGCGGAAGGTTCTTGAGTTGCTCTGTCACGGCACCAGACACGGCCATGGCCAGTTTCCGGGAAGGCGTGAGGAGTATGGCAGAAGCAAGAGGGTCATGCTCAGCCTGGGACAATAGATCGGCTGCGATATAGGGCGCCTTTGCCTTTTCACCTGCTATCACGAGGACTTCGCTGGGGCCTGCAATCATGTCAATCCCCACCGTGCCGGAGACCAGACTCTTGGCAAGGGTGACATAGATATTGCCTGGCCCGGCAATCACGTCCACTTTCCTAATAGTCTCGGTGCCGTAAGCAAGGGCTGCAATTCCCCAGGCGCTTCCGGCCTTGTAGATGGTCTCCACTCCCACCTTATGTGCCGCCACAAGGAGATAGGGGTTGACTGTGCCGTTTTTGGTCGGAGGGGTAGTGATACAAATATTTTTCACCCCTGCAATCTTTGCAGGGATGCATCCCATGAGAACAGAGGAGACCAGCGGTGTCTCCCCCCCTCGCCCTCCAGGCACATACACACCTGCCGCACTTACCGGCCGAACAAGCTGGCCCAACACTGATCCGTTCTCATTTGCCGTAAACCAGGACTGTTCCACCTGGTGCCTGTGAAAAGCCTCGATTTGTCTTACAGCCTTGTTGAGGCTTTTGATAAAACCCTTGTCCACAAGACCACGGGCCGCCGCGATTTCGTCTTTTGACGCCTTCAGGGAATCTGCAGTGAGCCTGGGGGCATCAAAGCGGTTGATATAATTGATCAAGGCCTCGTCTTTGTTTTTGCGAACATTTGCCAGGATTCGCTTAACAAGTTGTACATCCTTGGCCTTAAAACCAAGGCGCCGATTAACGATTGCGTCCAGTCGCTTGTTGGCTGAAGCCGAGGGAAATTTGAGTATTTTCATAATGATTCCTTTTCTTTTGACAGCCGTTAGCCGCTTTGATACCTTTGAAACCAATTGTAAGGCTAGGTTATTTAGGTAGTTAGCACCGTGATGTCTTCAGGTCAATCCCCTAAATGGAGCCAGAGAATTAGCGGAAAGTTTGCCTAATATGAACATCCTTCTCATATACCCCTATCCTCTCTATGATCGAAGTGAAGCACACGAGGAAGATATTAGTGTGGTGCCGATAGGGATATATTACGTTGCCGCAGTCTTGAAGAAACATCGCCACGAGGTTGAAGTTCTTAATTGGCACAATATTCATAAAAGCCCACAGAGAATAGTGGAGACCTTACTTGAAAAGAAGCCGGAAGTCATCGGCTTTTCAATTTTGAATGCAAATCGATGGGGCGGGATAGAGATTGCCCGAATAGCAAAGAAGATCAACCCAAAGGTGAAGATAGTTTTTGGCGGGATTGCTGCCACTTTTCTGTGGAAGCACTTCTTAGCCCATTTCCCGGAAATCGATTTTGTTGTGATGGGTGAAGGGGAATATGCTTTCTTGAATTTGGTCAAGTTGATTGAGAAAGGGAATTATAATAACCTTAAGGATATAAAAGGGATAGCCTTCAGGGAGGGAGCCAGAATCAGAAAGACCAAAGCTGCCCCTTTCATACGGAATCTGGACGAGTTGCCGATTCCTGCAGAGTATTTTGATTATCAACACGTTGTCTCTTCGCGGGGGTGCCCCGGAAAATGCACTTTTTGCGGGAGCCCAAAGTTCTGGGGACACAAAGTACGATTTCGCTCACCTGAAAACTTCGTACGTGAATTAGAACTGCTGCACAGCAAAGGAGTCAGTTTTTTCTATTTTTCCGACGACACTTTTACCATCAACAAAAAGAGGGTTATTGAAATTTGCCAGAGGATCCTCGAAAAAGGCCTTAAGATCACCTGGTTTGCTATTTCGCGGGCTGACTATATCAACGAAGAGATCTTGTACTGGATGAGGAAGGCCGGTTGTATCCAGATCAGTTACGGTGTTGAGAGTGGTTCGGAAAAAATACGGGCCCTGTTGGGCAAACCCCTGATGACTGATCATATCAAACAGGCTTTTGCCCTAACGCATGGATACGGCATCCTGGCGCGAGCTTATTTCATATACGGATCTCCTGGGGAGACGTGGGAAACAATTCAGGAGACACTCGACCTGATCAAGGAGATAAGGCCTTTTGTTTGCATATCTTATATCCTTGAGATCTATCCCGGGACCCAACTGTATTCGGATTTTCAAAAAAGGTTCAGTGTCACAGACGATACCTGGCTGAGGAAAATTGAAGGTATTTGCTATTTTGAATCAGATCCTGATCTGTCACAGGATCTCATTTTGGCTTTTGGCGAAAGGCTCAGACGAGAGATATATGCAACTCTGCGCCTTTTTGCTGATTCTTTGAATCTTGTGGACAAAGAAGAGTTTTTTGAGATGCACGCTGACTTTTGCTCAAGGCTTGGGATGACTTTTAGTCACGGAGATTATTCCAAGATTGAAGCCATTAAAGGAAAGGAAAAGGCGGCTGAAAAGCTATTCAAGAAATCGTTAGACTATTTTCCTGATCACCGCGCCTACCTGGGGTTGGGCATTCTCAAGCAAAATGAAGGGGAATTCAGGGGCGCGGTCAACATTCTCCTGGAAGGTGTAAGACATTTCCCGGGCAGCGAAGAACTGAACATTTGCCTGGGAATAAACCATATGAATTTGCGAGAATACAGGGAAGCCTTGGAGGTTCTGCTCAAATTCAAAGATTCACCACAAGCGAGTTATCACATTGCAAGGTGTCACAAGGCGCTGGGAGATCGCGAGAAGGAAACTGAGTTTTTGGAAAAAGAGACTAAAACGCCACAAGGAGAGGGCTGAGTACAACTCTTTGATTTTACATCAACAACTCAACTATTGTCGGTTCTTTGAATACTGGAATGTTTCGGAGGACTTGACAAAAGCCGGAAGCTGTGTTTTTTTAAAGATTTTAGAGATGTTAAAAGTCCGGATTGAAAGATTGAAGGATACACCCAAAGGGGACATATTATGAAACGAACATATCAGCCAAGCAGAATCAAGAGAGCTAGAACGCACGGATTCCGGAAAAGGATGTCCACAAAACAGGGAAGAAGGATCATCAACCGTCGACGTGCCAAGGGAAGGAAACGTCTAACCGTATGAGGGTCAGAAGAGCTTGAGCGCTTTTTCCTTCAAGAAAAGAGATAGGATCTTGAAAAGGCCTCACTTTGTGATGTTGTCTAAGTTCGGCAGAAGAATTCATAGAGATTGTTTTGTCGTCAATTGTTGCCGAAATAGCCTTGGAAAATCGCGCTTGGGAATCACGGTCGGCAAGAAGGTTGGGTGTGCAGTGATGCGGAATCGCGTGAAGCGTCTGGTACGTGAGTATTTTCGTTTGAATTCAGCTCTGATCGGCGGCGCTTACGATGTGAGTGTCATAGCAAGAAGAGGCGCTGCTGATCTGTCATCCCAGGAAATCAGCCAGACGCTGGAAACATTATTTTGTGAGATTTCAAAGGATTGTAGTAATGAGGTTGTTATTGTTGGCGCTCATTAAGACCTATCAATATGTCCTTTCGCCAGTCTTCACACCGGCATGTCGCTTCCATCCAACGTGCTCCGCATACGCGTATGAGGCTGTTGAACGCCACGGTGTTATGCGGGGCTCTTGGCTGACCGTGAAAAGGATCTTGCGGTGCCACCCCTTTTGTCCCGGCGGGTTTGATCCTGTTCCATAGCTCTTCTGGCCACCTGGGGCTAATGCCCGGCTGTCTTTTGGAATCTACTCAGATCAGGGGGAAACTAATCCATGTCAATGGAACTTCGGATGTTGTTGGCCATCGTTTTGTCGTTCTTGCTGTTCTTTGTTTATCAGGCGCTCTTTGTGAAGGAGGTTCCGGTGCGTGAGCAGGAGCCACCCAGAAAAGAAGAAGCGGCAAAGGAACTCATCCCTGCAGAGGATGAGCGGGTAAGGGTTTTGGGAGAAAAGCCTACGGTTGAGGAAGAGGTCATCTCGAAGAAGCAGCGCCCCGGGCGGACGATTACCGTGTCGACAGGGCTCTATGTTGCAGAGCTTGCCGAACGCGGGGGATCATTCGAGCATTTTAGGCTAAAAAAGTACAAGGAAACCGTGGCGCCCGATGCCCCAATGAAGCAACTGATTCAATTGCCTGGTAACCTGGGATTTACACCGGTAGTTTCTTTCCAGGGTAAGGCTTTGCAGGGATTAGGGCATGCGGTTTTCGAGGCAACGAGCAATGCCGATGCCATAGATGCCACTGAGGCAAGCAAGGACGTGAGCTTCACGTGGACATCTCGTGAGGGCCTTACGATTATCAAGACTTATTCTTTTATGCCAGACAGTTATGAGATTGGGTTGGAGATTAAGGTCAGAAATCTTGCCCCAAGACGCATTGAGGACAAGCTGAACGTTTCTTTGCGAAACAGCCTCAAGGAGATAGGGGTTTCCAGATATAGCTTTTCGGGTCCGGCCGCCTTGATCAACGGAGAACTTGAGGAAATCAAGACTAAGAATATTGCCAGTAAAGGCTCACACTCTGGCCGCATAGCATGGGTCGCTTGCGAGGACCAGTATTTTGTGTCGGCAATCATGCCCCAGGATGTCTCAGAAGCGAACATGAGGCTATCCCTGACATCAGATGAAATCCTTGAGACCACATACGTGGATCCTGCAGGACCTGTAGCGCCGCAGACCGAAAGAACTTACCGGTATAAGCTCTACTTCGGTCCTAAGAGCCTTGAAGCCCTGGGCCGTGTAGGATCAGAACTTGGCAAGATTCTCGATTTCGGGTTTTTTGACATAATCGCCAAGCCATTGCTCCATGGCATGAATTACATGCATCGCTTAATACCCAGCTACGGGATCGCCATTATTATCATAACCGTTATTGTCAAGCTCCTCTTCTGGCCGTTAAGCAACAAGAGCTACAAGTCCATGAGCCAGATGAAGAGGTTACAGCCCAAGATGAAAGAACTCCGGGCCAAGTACAAAGATGATAAGAAGATGATGAACCGGGAATTGATGAACCTCTACAAGGTCTATAAGGTAAACCCATTGGGTGGGTGCTTGCCAATGGTTTTCCAGATACCGGTATTCTTTGCATTTTACAAAATGTTGTACCAGGCTATTGAGCTAAGGCACGCCCCGTTCTTTCTGTGGATAAACGATTTGTCGGCGCCCGATCGCTTGTTTCATTTTGGTTTCAAAATACCGATGATGGCCCCACCCTACGGGATACCGGTCTTGACTATTATTATGGGGGCTTCCATGTTTTTGCAGCAGAAGATGTCCCCGCCGCCGGGGGACCCAACGCAGGCCAAGATGATGATGTTTATGCCGATCTTTTTTACGTTCATATTCATAAACTTTCCATCAGGGCTTGTCTTGTACTGGCTGGTAAACAACATTCTCTCAATGGCTCAGCAGTATTATGTCACCAAGAAAATGGCTTGATAACGGAGGGCTTTATGGAGTCTGAATATGAGTTTGAGGGCAAGACCAAAGAAGAAGCTGTAAGAAAGGCATGTGAAAAACTGGGGCTCCCGGAGAATCAACTTGAAATAGATGTGATTTCTTATGGTTCTACCGGAATATTCGGGCTGGTTGGTGTAAAAAAGGCGAGAATAAAGGTTGTCGTGCCCCAAGAGCCACATGTCGAAATCGAAGAACCGTCAAGAGCACAGGAGCATGTCGAAGAACCGTCAAGAGCACAGGAGCATGTCGAAGAACCGTCAAGAGCACAGGAGCATGTGGAAGAACCGTCAAGAGCGGAAGAGTATCTCGAGGAACCGTCGCGAGCAGAGGAGCATGTGGACGTGGCTGAGGTGGCGAGGAGCACCCTGGAGAAAATCGTTTCATTCATAGTTGAGGATGCCACTGTCACGGTAGAGGCTAATGCTGAGAGAATGAAGCTGACTGTGGAAGGAGGCAATTCGGCAATCCTTATCGGAAAACACGGCAGGACCCTCGACGCTCTACAGTACATTGTTCAAAAGGTTGTGCATAAGGAGAAGAGAACCAGAATGCGTATCTCCGTCGATGTGGAAGGGTATCGCGACAGGAGAAAGACATCTTTGACACAGCTCGCTTTGCGTTTGGGGGAAAAGGTCAAGCGGTCTGGAAAACCCGCCACCATCAACCCAATGAATGCCTACGACAGAAGAATTGTCCATGTTGCCCTAAAAGACGAGACCGAGATTCGAACCCAGAGTATGGGTACAGGATTACTCAGAAAGCTGGTCATCTACCCGCAGAGAAAGCAGAGACAACGCCCGGCGCCCTAGTTCGTTACTGTGAACTCCGTGAAAAATCATGTAATCTCATGGATGTCGATACCATAGCTGCCGTTGCCACACCTCCCGGCACCGGTGGGATCGGTATCGTGAAGATTTCCGGACCAAGGGCCACATCCTTGGTCCTTCCCCTCCTTCGGCCACGCAGAGATCCTTCGCGCCTGAAATCTCACCACCTGTACCACGCGTACATCATCGATCCAGGGACCGAAAAAGCGGTCGATGAAGTGCTCTACACCGTTATGAAGGCCCCCCGTACATACACCAGGGAGGACGTGGTGGAAATCCAGGCCCATGGGAGCAGGTACGGACTCTATTCAATCCTGGAGTTGGTGTTAAAGCAAGGAATCCGTATGGCAGAACCAGGGGAGTTCACCAAACGCGCCTTCCTGAATGGTCGCATTGATCTGACACAGGCCGAGGCGGTAGTTGAGTTAATCTCCGCGCAAACCAAGGAGGGTGTTGATTTGGCTTCCCGGCAGTTGAAGGGGCATCTGCACGGGGCCATAGAAGCGATTCAGAAGCCCATCGAGGCCATGCTGGTAGAAGTCGACGCCGCCATTGATTTTCCAGAGGACTTGGAAGAGATCATCCAGCCAGAGGCTTTTGCCCGAAGAACGGATCAGGAGGTGATAGGTCCCCTGGAGGAACTCTTGGCTCATTATGAGGAGGGGCATGTCTACCGGGAGGGGATTTCGGCCATCATAATTGGACGTCCCAATGTTGGAAAGTCGAGCTTGATGAATCGACTTCTTAAGAAAGAACGTTCGATTGTCACGACCACTCCGGGAACCACGCGTGATTTTATCGAAGAGACGGTCAACATCAAAGGTATCCCCTTGAGACTGATAGACACGGCAGGTCTTCACGATACGGATGATGCCCTTGAAGCCATGGGGATCCGGTTCACAAGAGAGCGACTGGACGAAGCGGATATTGTGCTTTTTATGGTGGATTGCAGTGTCGCAGTGACCCCAGAAGATCTAAAGATCCATCAACTGGTCAAGGACCGCAAGGCTATTTTGGTGGTCAACAAAACCGACCTAAAACCTCACAGGCCCGTGCCGGAGATGATCAAACAGTTTCCTGGACTCCCGCAGGTTGAGGTATCGGCCTTGTACAATGAGGGGCTTGAAGAATTGAAGACTGCTGTTTTTTCGGTCGTGATGAAACAAAGACGGCCTCCTGAGCTTCCCCGTATCGTTCCGAATCTTCGCCACAAGCTGGCTATTGAGAAGGCATTGACCGCCTCAAAGACTGCCGCAGGTGGTTTTAGAAGCGGACAACCTGCCGAGCTTGTGGCTATCGACCTAAAAGAGGCGCTTGACGCCCTTGGTGAAGTCATCGGCATGACCACCACAGAGGACATCCTGGATCAGATCTTCAATAGATTTTGCATCGGTAAGTGATCAAAAGTCATCAAATCGCTTCGCGATTTGATGTTAGGAAAAAGATTTCCCTTTTTTCGTCTCACATGTGGTATTTATTGGGCTCGGGTGGTATTTTTTTTCTCAAGATGTAACCTAAGTTACCCAATTGCTCGGGTCCAATAGTCATGCCTGACCATCCTAACTAGCTGAAGACACAAGATATAATTGAATGAAGTGGTAATTGGCACTAAGGTTGCTAGTAGTGAAGGTGAACATCGCATGTGAGGCTATTCTGGAGGAAGGGAGGAGGAAAGCCATATGACGAGTGAAATAATCAAATTTACGAAAAAAACCATTACCTTATGTGCCGATTCTCCAAAGAGTGTGGGAACGGAAATAGACCTTTTGGTAAAACTGCCTGAAGGTATGATTCTAAGATCTTTTCCTCTTGAAGGGACCATTACCAGTTGTGAGTTGGTAAGCAATAACGGATCAAGTTGTTATGTGCTGGAGATGAAGATTGGCGACGTCTCACCGCTGAACGAAAAGATACTGGAGGCCTATAAGGACTACCTTGAAAGAAAAGAGATACTAGATGAAATAAAAATAGATTTTGTAGCCTTAAAGGAAGTCTTTGAAGGTTTTGCAGAAAAACTCCGACAACTGCGAATGGCCGCAGAAGAGGCGAGGAACAATGTAAAAGGAACATTAGAGCTCCTGAGGAGAACCAGCGGAGGCAAAACCACTATCCACTAGTGCCCCGTCCGGAAAACTCTGCACCCTGAAATGGCAAGATGAAATGTCTCACAAGTTCATAACTTGACATCCTTGTGACCTTCCCACTTTAACATACCGAGCCATCCGCTGATTTTGGCGACCTTTCTTGGATACGTTTTTTGGGCGATTATCCTTGACAAGCAGTTTTTTCGGGATTATTGTAGACTGGAAAACGAAATTAGTATAAATATGCAAATCCGGAAGGAGAGTCGATGAAGGAGAAGAAAGCTGAATCGATACTTGATAATGCCAAGAAGATGTTTGGACGGTACGGCCTTCAAAAAACCAGTTTGGACGAGATCGCGCGCATGGCGCGGGTTGCAAAGGCAACCATTTATAACTACTTCGGGAGTAAAGATCAGGTCTATCTAGAGGTGCTTCGCCGGGAAATTGATGATGTGATCAAGAGAGAGTCAGCCGCTGTTGACAAGGAGGTATCCCCTGCGGACAAACTCCGGACCTTTGCACGAGCAAAGTTCCGTCACATGAAGGAGGCGATCAACATCCTCAATCTCGACAGGGAAGGAATCGATAGGCTGTTGCCGAAAACCGCGGCAATACGCGATAGCCTTTTTGAAAGGGAAGTTGAGATTATCCGCTCTATTCTCAATCGTGGTGTAAGAGAAGGAGTTTTTAGAGTCAGAGACGTTTTGTTGGCAGCCCAGGCCATTGGTTACGCCATGAAGGGGTTTGAGCTAAACTGGCTGGTACTGGAGAGCGACAAACAGATAGAAGACTATTTGGACGGGCTAAACGAGATCATCTTCAAGGGGATACTGGTTGAAAAACCAGTAAAATGACTGTGTTTGACGATTTCCTTAGCCCGTTGTTCTTTTTTGGGTTCTCGATTTCAGGATTATTCTTCCGTCTGGGTGTTGTCCGGACGGACTTAATCGGCCAACGGGCTCAACCCTTAGAAAGGAGGTATGAACCATGTCAGAACATCAGATCAAAGATCGTATTATGGAGGAACTGAAGCAGGCTAAAGATGCCGGGCAGATCACCACAGAAAAGGTACGTGAGATTGTCAGGGAGGCGGTATCGGCTGCGGTGGCCAAAACCAGGGATGAAGGGCTTCGCCCTCTTGTTAAAGATGCTGTAGCTGCTGCCGTGGATGGTTTGAAGGATGCCGGAGCGGATGCAAAAGAGACCGTGGAAGGGGCTGTAGAAGGCGCCATTGCCGGTGCTTGCAGCCGCGGGGATCAGGCGATTGACGCTACCGGCGAGGACCTGCGGAAATTCGATAAACGAATCGAAGATGAGAAGGCCAGGTTGGCGCATCGTCTCAGGCAAAGCCTGGAAGGAGCAAAAGAGGCAGGGGCTGCATTGCCCGAGGAGATTCGAGACCGCGTGGAGTCTGCTGTAACCGACATCAAATTGAAAAGTGCGGAACTATTAGGCTTAACCAAACAGAGTGTCAAAGAAGCGGTCAAACAGGCTATTGAGTCCGGCAAAGATGTAAAAGAAACCGTGGCTCACATTACCAGCGATGCCACCGAAAGAGCATTGAAAGAGGGCCGGTTCAGGGCAGATAGGGTGAAGAAAGTGGCCGACAAGGTCATGTCCGGCGCAGTGGAGGCCGCCGAGGAAGCCGGCAAGGCGGTTAAGGACGTTTCCGTTGGCGCTTTTGAGGGGGTTCAGAAAGGGATCGCATCAGGAATAGAATCTGCAGGGGATAAGGTAAAGGCATTTGTCCGCGAGGATATTGCCAGGACAAAGAAAGACTTTGAGGCAATCGAGGACCTTTTCATAGAGACTACCCGCAAAGTGGCAAGTCGTTCAGGAGAAGTGGCAAAGGGTGCGTTAAATGACCTTGCCGATCGGGCCAAGAAAACAACCTCTGTCTTGAGACAAAAGACTCGCCATGCTGCGGAAGCTGCCGCTGAAAGACTGAAGCAAGCCGGGAAAGATGCGGCCAGAGCGACTGCGGAAGCTGCTGGCCAGGCGGCCAATGTCATGGCCGAAGAGGCCAAAGAGCTCGGGAAAAGGTCCGTGGATACGGCCAAAGGGGCCATCTCGGGGCTGTGGAAAGGGGCAAAGGATGCCTTAGAGAAGCGGAGGAGCAAGGAGGAGTAAATGCTGAACGCGGGATCTTTTTCGCATTCAGAAAAGACACCTAAAGGGACTCAGGAACTCATGGCGAAGGTCATTGAGCAAAAAAACCATGAGGAAGATGGATCTTGCCATCAGAAATTATCTGTTATATCTGATAAGTTCTGAGAAAAGGAAGGCCGTTTGGGTGGACACAGGGCAAGAAGATGGCCGACAAGATTATCTTTGCGGTAGTGGAGCTTGCCGAGGACACTGGTGGAAAGGGGCGAAGGATGCCTTAAAGAAGGCAGAGGAAAGGAGATGGACAGAATGAGAAAGATAATAGTCATGCTCATATTACCATTGTTGCTTACAGTGTTTGTTCCAGATGTATCATTTTCAGAAAGTGAGATAACAAAAGGTTTGAAAGATCCGGATAGATTACAGATACAACATATCAAGAATGAATTAAGGCACAGCATAGAAACGTTGTCTGGCATAGAAGAGGACCTAAGGCCAATATGTACTGCTATGGGGGCCCATGAATCTAAGGAGCGATTCTTTTTGATACATTGCCGTGAGAACATTGAAAACATAGAGAGAATATACGCATATCTTGAGAATGAACTGGAAGGTGTCTTGATGACAAGAGAAGACACGATATCGTATTATCGTTATCTAAAGGAATATCAAGTTGAACAGATGAGAGGGCTTGCAAATTCATATCTTGACAGTTTGCGGAGAGACTCCGCTCAGATATCCGGCAAGGCTGCTTTACGGCTAATTGATCAAGCAACACAAACCATAAGCTCATCATCAGAGTTAATAGATAAGGCTATTGAAATCGTGCAAAAACATGGCGAACACATGCACGCAGAAACATAAGGAAAAGGTTGCAAAAAAAGATGCGTCCTGAAATGTCTGGCCCGTTTTTTATGTCATCAAGGAACAACTCATTGAAGGGGAGAGAATGATGTTTGATTTGCTTAAGAAGACCATGCTGACAGGGCTAGGGTTGGCCGGTTTGACCAAGGACAAGATCGAAAAATTGGCCAGGGAGCTGGCAAAAAAGGGGAAGCTTTCGGAAGAAGAGGGGAAGAAACTAGTCGACGACATTTCGAAGAAATCAGAGAAGGCCAGAAAGGATCTGGAGGCGCAGATAGAAAAGGTAGTAAAGAATACGATGAAGAAGATGAATCTTGCCACCAGAGAAGATATCCTCAAGCTCACGGAACGTATAAAGAAACTTGATCAGGCCTTGAAAGAGAAAAGCTCGCAGGACTAGATGTTAAGTATCAGAAAAATAGGGCTGATACGTCGTGGTTATCGCCATTTGAACCGTTACCGGCAGATCCTTGCTGTCTTTTTCAAGTACGGCTTCGGGGATCTTGTTGAAGTGCTCAAGATTGAGCAATATCTCGAAGTCGGCCTTCAGATGATCTCCAGGAAAAGGCGGGAGCAGGTGGAAAGACTCACCAGGTCTGAGAGGATTCGAATGGCAATGGAAGAACTTGGGCCCACGTTTGTCAAGCTGGGCCAGATTCTATCTACCCGTCCGGACCTGATTCCAGTGGAGTTCGTTCGGGAATTCTCAAAGCTCCAGGACCATGTTCCGGCCTTTGCGTATGAGGAGGTGAAGCAGATCGTTGAAGGGGAGCTTGGTGGAGCAATTGAAGACGTGTTTGAGGCGTTTGAAGAGACGCCGCTGGCGGCAGCCTCCATCGGCCAGGTTCACAGGGCCCGGTTGAAGGATGGCGAAAACGTTGTGGTCAAGGTCCAGCGGCCCGGTATCCGCAAGACCATTGAGGTCGACCTGGAGATCATGCTTCATCTGGCCTCGCTCATGGAGCGACATGTTGAGGAAGGAGAGTTTCACCGTCCCACCAGTATTGTGGACGAATTTGCCCGCGCCATCGAAAAAGAGATCGATTATACCATCGAGGCCTCTCACATAGAGCGCTTTGCCAGGCAGTTTCAAGACGATATGTCGGTCTATGTCCCGAAGGTCTTTCGTGAAGCCAGCACAGGACGAGTGCTTACCATGGAGTATGTTGACGGCATCAAGGCCTCAGAGACTGATCGCATAGACCAAGAGGGATTGGATCGAAAGATCCTTACGGCCCGTGGCGCTGACTTGATTCTTAAACAGATATTCGATCACGGCTTTTTCCATGCCGACCCGCATCCGGGCAACATCTTTTTCCTCCCTGACGATGTGATCTGTTATCTGGATTACGGAATGATGGGACGCATTGACCGGCAGACCCGGGAGGATTTTGCCGATCTTGTTTACGGTTTTGCCCGCCGGGACGAATCCAAAACCGTGTATGCACTTCTTAAGCTTGCCCAGTATGACGAGGAACCGGATCTGGGCAGCCTGGAAAGAGATGTGGCTGACTTTATGGGGCAACACCTCTACAAACCCTTAAAGGATTTGGAGATGGGAAAGCTCCTTCAGCAGCTTCTGGAACTCATTGCCCACCATCGCCTACATATCCCGCAGAACATGTTTCTCATGCTAAAAGCATTGACCACTGTGGAAGGGGTCGGTCTGTCACTCGATCCTGATTTTGATATGATGCAAAGGACTACCCCGTTTATCAAGCATGTCAGGGCAGCGCGGATGCATCCCAAACGGCTTACGGGCGACATGCTCGAATCGGGCGCAGACTTGCTGCGCCTTCTGCAGGTGATTCCGGGTGAGCTTCGTGAGATCATGAAGCAGTTGAAGCAGGGCAAGGCCAAGATCGAATTTCAGCACCGGGGGCTTGAACCGATGCTGGCAACCCACGATCAGATCAGCAATCGGATTGCATTTTCTATAATCATTGCAGCCCTTCTTATCGGTTCGGCCCTGATCGTTCTTTCCAAAACACCCCCATTCATGTTCGGCATCGCGGTCTTCGGCATCCTCGGTTTTGTGGGCGCCGCGGTGATGGGCATGTGGCTTCTCATAGCTATATTAAGAAAGGGGAAGCTTTAGGCTCTCCGGTCCCGAGGAGAAAATGTCGATTTGCATCTTGGCATTTCTAATTTTGGCGGGGGTTTTGTTTACCTTCAAACTGTTATATGTGCTTGCAACAGCGGGGGTCCTTCCCATGACCCAGGGAGCACTGTTCACCTCTACCGCTTCCGTAAGAATTGAAGCGTTTTTGGATGCTGTGCCCATGAACCCCAATGAGTTGCTAGTAGACCTGGGATGTGGGGACGGAAGGGTCCTTCGGGCGTCGCGAAGACGTTACGGGGTGAGGGCCTTGGGCTTTGAGGTGAATGCCATGGCCTATTGCATGGCCCGTGTTTTGAGCCTTGGGACGAGAGGCATTCAAGTTAAGTGGAAGAACTTTTGGTCCCAAAACCTCAGGGATGCTGATATTGTTTTCTGTTACTTGTTTCCGGATGTCATGAAACGCCTGGGCAGAAAATTGGAGGAAGAGCTTCGTCCTGGGGCTCGCGTTGTCTCGTGTAATTTCTCTGTTCCAGGATGGGACCCGTTTGAAGTTGTATGCCCTGGCTCAACTTCTCATGGCGACCCCATCTATATTTATAGCTTGCCAGGCTCCTGTCTTGGAAGAAAAATCGGAAAGGTGACAAATTGAGAAAATTCTTGCGAGTTCAGCTTCCTTGGTTTTCCAAAATCAACAAACCAACTAGATGGTGACCCTTGTATCGTCCCTCATCTTCCTTTGTGATGTGTTTAATCTCTGTTTTCAATGCTTCCGGCGGCAGCGAGAAGTCCGTCGTGTGATATTTCATGTTCAAGACCTTGCCAACCTCAAGGTCGTTCAAGATGGCCGAGTCTTCCCTTACCACCAGGCACATTCCCTTGGAAGACATATTCCAGATCTTGAACTGGTAAAGGGCTCCCAATTCAGTGACCTTGAACTCCACGCTGTGATATTTCTCTAACTCGGTTCTGGGTTCAGATCTTTTTTCCTCTACGTTGGCTGTCACTCTTCATCCTTTCAAAAGCACAAGACCCGGCCTCTCTTCGCGAGAAACAGGGTCTTTGGAGAATCAATGCATAGCTTCCTCTGCCCAAGGTTAACATGTTTCTATCATTTCTTTATTAAACTATCATCAAATCAAATGGTTAGTCAAGGGTATTTTGGATATATTTTTTGAGTATGAGATGTTATAGGGGATGAATGAAGATTGCCACATTCAACGCAAACGGGATACGGGCTCGACTTCCCATCATCCTGGAATGGCTAGACAAGGAATCCCCTGATGTCCTGTGTCTACAGGAGACCAAGGTGCAGGACGTCGATTTTCCGCGTGAGCCTATTGAGAACCTGGGTTACCATTGCGCCTTCCGCGGACAAAAGGCCTACAACGGTGTCGCCATTCTGAGCAAAAGGCCACCAGAAAAGGTGTCATTTGGGTTTGGCGACGGAGATGCCGGCGAAGAACCCAGGTTGCTTGTGGCAACCATCAACAATATTCCCATTGTGAACACGTACGTCCCCCAAGGATATGCCCCGGAGTCTGACAAATTCAGATATAAGCTCGAATGGCTTCAACGTTTAAGAAGCTATTTTGTACGGTATTTTCAACCAGATATACCTCTTTTATGGGTGGGGGATCTTAATGTGGCGCCAGAGCCCATAGATGTGTACGATCCGAAAGGGCTTTTGGGACACGTAGGATTTCATCCCGACGAACACGAAGCCCTTTCAGCTCTCAAGGCATGGGGTTTTGTGGATGTGTTTCGCAGGCATGAGTCCGGGAGCAAGATGTATACGTTCTGGGACTACCGGATCCCAAACGCCGTGCCCCGAAAACTGGGATGGCGGCTGGATCACATCTTGGCCACGCCGCCACTGGCGGAAAAATCCATCCGTGCATGGATTGATATGTCGCCGAGATTGGCGAACAAGCCTTCAGATCACACGTTTGTGGTAGCTGAATTTGATGTTGGCTAGCGCCCTGCCTCGCCCAACGTCGTCCGTCGTGGGCACGAGCGCTTTAACGGAACACGAAAGGGCGTAGATGTTTGTTCTTGGATTACAAGGAAGTCCGCGTACTGAAGGAAATACGAGCATTTTGCTCTCAACGTTTCTTGCCGAGGCCGAAAGGCTTGGCGCACGCACACTCTGTATGGATGTGGCCCTCAAAGATATCTCACCGTGTCAGGAATGTGGCGTTTGCGAAAAAGAGGGCTTTTGTCCGATTGATGATGACATGCAGTCCATCTACCCCTTGCTTCGCCAGGCAGACATCATCGTCATGGCCACCCCGATATTCTTTTACGGCCCCACGGCCCAGATTAAAGCCCTTATTGATCGATCACAAGCCCTTTGGGCCAGAAGATATGTGCACGGACTCATTGATCCGGGCGGCAAGTGGCGCCGTGGCTTTTTGCTGTCTTTGGGAGCCACAAAAGGAAAAAACCTCTTTGAATGTGTCAGTCTCACGGCCAAGTACTTCTTTGATGCGGTCGGGGCGAGCCTTGAGGGCGCTCTCACCTACAGGAAGATCCAAGGGCTGGGTGAAATAGCAAACCACCCCACAGCCTTGTCAGATGCGAAGAAGGAGGCGGGAGCGCTTGTAGCCAGCCGTATTAACAGAAAAAAGATCCTTTTTGTCTGCACGGAAAATGCCTGCCGAAGTCAGATGGCGAGTGCCTTTGCCCAGTATCATGCCGGGGACAGGGTTGAGGCGAAAAGCGCGGGGAGGGCGCCTGCGCAAGAGGTCAATCCCCTCATGGAGGGGGTCATGAGAGAAAAGGGCATGGACATGGCCTTTCGCAAGCCAAAATCCATTGAGGAATCCACGCGCTATTGGCAACCAGAGATGATCATATACATGGGCTGCAAAGATGCGTGCCCCATCTTTCCCGGAGTCCCGGAGCAGGACTGGAATCTGCCGGATCTTTCAGGAAAATCGATAGACTTCGTGCGGCAGGTCAGAGATGATATTGAAAAGAGAGTAGAGGTGCTCATAACTGAGACTGCTCCGGACGTCTCGGGAACGCGTGTTTAGAGTGCCGCCAATTTGGTGGTTTTTGCGAGATCATCATTTTTTGCCGCAGGAGACAAACAGGCTCAAAGTAGCTTCAAGCGCGATCAGATTGCAGCCCGTTCTCTGTAACAGTATTAATTTCTTGACAAAAGGGACGGGCTAGGTTAAATTATAAAAATTAGGTTAGAGATTGACGTTCAATAACTGAAACCCAAATTGCATAGGAGTGACGAGTAATGGCCCTTACGAAAGAGGACATTGTGAGCTCGATTTACAATGAGCTTGAGATTCCCAAGAAAAGGTCCGCTGAAGTGGTCGAATCACTGTTGGAGATCATCAAGAAAACGCTCAGCAATGGCGAAGACATCTTGATCAGCGGGTTCGGAAAATTCTGCGTCAAGAGCAAGAAAGAGCGGAGAGGCAGGAATCCTGCCACTGGCGAGCATTTGATGCTGCGATCGAGACAAGTGGTGACATTTAGGTGCTCTGGCGTTTTAAGGGACAAGGTAAACAGTAGCGGTTAGATTCCCTTCTGGGATTCCGGAGTTAATTCAATTTGAGACAAGGGCCCGGAGTCGTTCCAGGTTCAGGCGATCGTAGTCCGTCAAGCCGTTTTTTTTCGGTGTTTCAAGGATCTTGGGAACGGCCTTTAGCCTGGGGTCGTTCATGATGAACCGGAAGGCGTCTATGCCTATTGCTCCCTTTCCGATGTGTTCGTGTCGGTCGACCCTGCTCCCCAGTTCTTTCTTAGAGTCATTAACATGAATAGCGCGTAGAAGCTTAAGGCCTATGACTTCGTCAAATTCCCTCATAGTCTGTTCATAGGTGTTCTTTTTACGTAAATCATAGCCTGCCGCAAACACGTGGCATGTGTCAAAACAAAATCCCACCATATCTTTTCCTTCTATCATATGATAAAGGATCCCTTCGGGTTTCTTTATGAGATGCATCTCTTCGCCTGGTGTCATAGGTTACCGTGGCGATCTCGAAAATTCTGCGGGGGCTATTTTCGATGGGGCGCTTTCGACAAAATCACCGAAAATGGGGCTTAAGACAAGCACTTTTTGTTGGATCTTGATCTCAATGAGGGCAAGATGGAAGTAATTTTCGAGAATCAGTCGGGGCAAATCAAAGAGGACGATCTAAACCTTCGGCATTATGCCATTTTTTGTGTGTCGCAACCAGACCGCTTAAGAAAGTCGAAAACCTATTTTCGACAACTTGCAGCAGGCAACAACATGCTGAATTCACACCGTTTCCCACAATAGGCATTGGTGCTGGCTTGGGAAACCCAATGATTCATTGGGTTTCCAGTTTCTCATAATGCGGATTCTGGGCTATAGCACTTTCCAACAGAGCCGTTCCTTTTTCAAAACACCGCTGGGCGATCTCCTTTTTTAGATTCGGCTGATACTTGATGGCTGTCTCAAAAAAGCGTGTGCCTTATATTCCCTATCTCCTTCAACCTGCAAAACAACCTGTGCATTTCGCGGTATTTTGTCAGCAAATTCAGGATGCTCAATTACATAACGGTCAAACTCAGCAACCAATATCGCATGCTTTTTCTCTAGAATGTCAATCATTTATCTGCCTTTCAAATAAGCTTCTTGGTAGCTTTTCCAATTCTCTTTTATGTCTTCATCAGCCAAGGCTAATGCATCGCGAAAATTCAAGGGCACGGAGATCCTCGGGGACGGACGCAAGTTCTCGAATACTTTCCAGCCATCCAACTTCTTTCTCAATATGTACGCCTGGCGATTGGTTTCCCGATATGGATAGGTGTACGAACCGTCACAGTTATCCCACCACCTTAAATTCCAATACTGCATGTTTGATTTTTAGACGAAAAAGAGTATTCTTGATTTTTACCATGAAAAAAGATCGAGACAAAATGGAAAGTGAAAAACCGGTCAAGGTTCCCATCGAGGATGTTCTCGACCTTCACACGTTTGTTCCCAAAGAAATCCCCGGCCTTTTGGAAGAGTACCTGGCTGCGTGTCAGGAAGCCGGGATCTGTTCGGTGAGGATTATCCACGGCAAGGGCCGGGGGGCTTTGAAAAATCGGGTTCGTGGCCTTCTCAAGAAGCTTTCCATTGTCGCATCCTTTTCAGAAGCTCCGGCTTCTGCAGGAGGCTGGGGGGCAACAATTGTGGAACTCAACAGGGTGCCTGGGGTCCAGCCACAGGAATGGGCTTGCTTTCCGGACCATATTGAGCAAGGCGCAAGGGCCATGGGGGTGGGTCTGGATCGGTCCCAACTTGCCCGGTTTGGCCTTCATGCCAAAGAGCTTCTGGAGTGGAATCGATTTGCGGGTCTCACAGCCATTAGAGATCCCAGAGAAATGGCAGAAAAACTTTTTCTGGACAGTTTTTCTCTGCCGCCTTTTATCCCCATGGCATGCCGTGTCCTGGACATCGGCTCGGGCGGCGGTTTTCCGGGAGTTCCTCTGAAGGTGATACGGCCAGATTTACGTCTCACTCTCATTGATGGATCAAGAAAAAAGGTCAACTTCCTGAAACATGTCATAAGAACCATGGGCGTTGAAGATATAGAAGCCCGTCAGATTCGGGCCGAAGAACTTGCCAGAGATATTTATGCGGAGACTAGTCGTTATGATGCAATTGTATCTAAAGCGGTTTCTAAGCTGGAGGGACTTATTGACCTGGCCCTACCTTTGTTACGGAAAACGGGTGTAATTGTGGGCATGAAGGGGGAGTACGTGGAGGATGAGCTTAAAGCTGCAGAGCCTAAGATCAAGAGCCTGGCTCTCAGTCTGGAAAAGAAAGAATACAGGCTCCCTCTGCTTGGAACCAAGAGAAGTCTGATCATTCTGAGAAAAAATATGAGTTCGGAAGGACAATGTTTCACGTGAAACATTGACGGCTTCCTTCATTTGGGAATAACCAAAGCCAAGTCCTCTGGCGTGGATTCTTTACTTTCACCCTGCATATTCTATGGCCCGCCTCTTGAGGATGTCGTAGTAGGTCAGCACCCTGCGTACCTGGAAGACGGGTTCTGCTCCGCGGCAGTAACCGTATTTGCTCTTCTTGTAGTACTTGCGCTGGCGCAACAATGGTAAAGTCTTTTCCAGGGAGGACCACTTGTTCGGGTCAAGTCTCATGGCAGAGGCTATCCTCCTGGCGTCCATAACATGTCCCCTGCCAACATTATAGGCGGCAACGGCAATAAGCCTCCTGTCCGGATCAGGGGTCTCCTCAAACAGATCATAGACTTTTTTTAGGTACCTGGTCCCTCCCATGATGCTCTGGTGTGGGTCGAGGCGATTCTTGACCCCCATCTCCTCCGCAGTGGGCAGGGTCAACTGCATAAGCCCTCTCACGCCGGAAAAGCTTTTTGCCCAAGGCCTGAATTGCGATTCCTGGTAGATTAGGGCTGCAATAAACCGCCAGTCAAATCCGTAAGTCTCCGCCGCCTTTTTGATGGTTTTCTCGTACCTGGGAAGGCGGGTCTTAATCCTTTCCTGAAACTTTTTCACATCCAGATGGTCGAACCTTTCGAGGTAGGCATAGTAACGACTATATATGTCCTTGTATGTGCCATCGCGTTCAATGGTCTCCAAGAACTCATTGATCTTGTCCAAAAGAGAGAGATCTCCTTTTTTCACAGCCCAGCCTAAAGACTGCTGTTTCTCGATGGGAAAGGCAATGCGAATATCCGGATAATATCGTCGATTCATGAGCGCCACATTTGAGTCAGCTATGGTTACTTCGATCTTGCGTTGTGCTACAGCTTCAACAAGATCTTCCGTCGAAACATTATCGTGTGCTGTGATCGTGACATCCAGGCCCTTTCGTTTCAGTGCCCGCAGTCTTTCCTCATAGGAAGTCCCGGCCCGGACATGGATCGTCAGCCCCTCCAGATCATCAATCTTTTTTATTCCAGTGGTTTTTTTGTGGATGACGACCATCTGCTGAACGGGGAGGTACCCTTTTGAAAAATCCGCCACTCTTTCCCTGGAAGGTATTTTGGTCATGCCGGCCGCCACGAAATCCACGGACCCGTTATCCAGCAAGGGGAGAATTTGATTCCAGGATTCAGCCACTTTCACTTTCAAATCAACGCCCAGAAAATCGGCAAAGGCCTTTGCAAGGTCGTATTCAAAACCCATGTCCTGATCGCGGTATGTATAATAGCAATGTGCGTTGTTGCGGGTTGCCATGGTAACTGTCCCTGATTTTCGGATTTCCTCCAGGGCCAAATCGGGAGAACAGGCAGCCGAAAAAAGAGAACCGACAAGCAGAAGAGCAAAAAGCGCCTTCAAAGTCGGGAGTGCATTTTTTCCGAATTTCATCATTGTAGTTTAACCGTGACGTAATACTGCTGATTGCCTCGCTGTATCAGGAAGACCGCTGATTCCTTCAGCCGATACTTGATCACGGCCTTCTGGAAATCATTCAGGTCTTTTACCACCACATCGTTGATCCTGCGGATGACATCGCCACTTCGCGCGCCGATTCTATCCAGATACGAGCCTGAGCGTAGCTCGGTTACCATTACCCCGTCTTTTGCTGCTATCCTAAATCTGAGGCGCAAGATTGTGGATATCTCCTGGATTCGTACACCAAGAAACTCATATGCCCATTCTTCGGCCAGCTCTTCGGGGAATGTGCGGGAACGAACCTGAATGACATGAGATTGGTCATCCTTCCACACCGTTAATGGAATTACGTCTTCGGCGGCAAAATTTCTGATCAAGGCGAGGTAGGTCTCTTTGGAAGTCACTCGCTTTTTCCCGACAGCAGTGACCACATGGCCAGGCTGAAGGCCTGCTTCATGGGCCGGGCCGTCTTTTGTGACATCGGATACGAGAACGCCTTGTCCCTGTGGCGTCTTGAAGTAGCGCGTAAGCCTAGGGTCAAGATCCTGGACCGACAGACCGAGCCAAGGGATGTGCACCTCCCCGTATTTTATGAGATCATCCATGACCCGCCTGGCCTTATTGATGGGTATGGCAAAACCTATCCCCTGGGCCTTTGAATAGATGGCGGTGTTGATCCCGATGAGGTCGCCGTTGATGTTTAGAATGGGGCCCCCGCTGTTGCCAGGATTGATGGAAGCGTCGGTCTGTATGAAATCCCTATAGGTCCGGTCCTCTGCCTGAACAGAACGGTTCAACGCACTTATGACGCCCGTAGTTACTGTGTGGGAAAACCCGAATGGATTGCCGATAGCAATGACGGTTTCTCCGATCATGAGGTCATCAGAATTGCCCATCTCAATGGCCGGCAATGTTTTATCGGATTGTATTTTCAAGACAGCCAAGTCAAAATCCGGCGCCGCCCCAACCAGTTCGGCTTGAAATTCCCGCTCATCTCTTAGTACCACCTTGATCTCAGTACTTCTCGCGATCACGTGCTCATTGGTCAGTATGTAGCCCCGTTCTCCGTCAATGATCACTCCTGAGCCCAGGCTGGTTCCTTTGTAACGTCGCCCGTAGCGCGGTTCAAAGAAATCCCTGAAAAAAGAATCAAAGAAGGGATCAACGCGAGAATCAAAGAAGGGATTGGAGCGCTGAGCTACTTCATATTCGCTGCTAATATTAACTACGGCCGGACTAACCTTCCTGACGGCCTTAACGACTGCGCTTTCTCGCGAATAAGAAGCAGACCAGCAGTCGCCCGATATCGCGATAACCATGCCCAGAACCACGAAAAGGACTGCAAGGTTCGGACAACGACGTCGAAAGTCATTCATCAGAAGAGACATCTCTTTCATCTCAGACCTTTGCTCAGGGTAACGTCAAAGTCGGTGCCAAATTACTAATATTGAACGGTTATGGGAGTCTCAAAATCCGAAATCCGAATATCGAAAATCGATCCGGCGACAATCTCTATCATTTCCCGGGACTACCTTCGAAAATGACGTGGCCTTGGACCTTTGCTCTGGATATTCGATAAAGCAAACATCTCGGGCCAACCAAGTTAGGTCGGCGGCGGCTAGTCCGCCTGTGAGCCCAAAATATTTTTCAAAAAAATGAAAAAAATTTGCTCCAACACCCGTTTTTCGTTCTTCGTTAGTCTCTCCTAAAGGCCTTCATATATGGCCCTCAGGGGGCCCGTTGTGGGCATGATTGGACTTC
>Ga0209986_10000703_pt1 | contig 32980 bp, 38 predicted proteins | sample BlataG_FD_183168 | JGI IMG/M metagenome (GOLD analysis project Ga0209986, IMG submission 183168) | Deep subsurface microbial communities from Black Sea to uncover new lineages of life (NeLLi) - Black_00105 metaG (SPAdes) (version 2) | ecosystem: Environmental > Aquatic > Marine > Oceanic >...
GTTCTTAGCGGCTTTGCGAGAGGCCAAGCTTTTTCTCTCGCGAAGACGCCAAGGATTACTGGTCTTCATCCAGCTTGTTCACCGTTCGTGTGATTCCGTCCTTCATGAGGGCCTCACCAAAATTAAGCAAATACCCAAGCTTGAGTCCAGTCAGACGCAGGTACGTAAGCAGCTGCTTCTTATGGGCATTGCTCACCGTCTGTACCGACTTGAGCTCCAGGATGACCTTGTTCTCGATGATGATGTCCGCTCGGAAACCCTCGTCGAACCTAATTCCACAATATTCGATGGGAACAGGAACCTGACGCTCCACTACCAAGCCACATTGGCTCAGCATATATGCTAACACCACCTCATAGACCGTTTCCAGTAAACCAGGGCCGAGATCTCGGTGGACCGACACCGCGGTGTCTACAACAATCTTTCCTATCTCGTTTTCCGTCATTCTTTGCGTTCCCTTGCCAAGAATTCTTGGTTATCATTCTTTGCGTCTCTGCGGCTTGGCGAGAGACTCATCTCTTGAGTCTTTCTCTGGCTTACCTTAACCGTGAGGAACCTTTTCATCTAGCGGATGCGCCGCAGGCGGCGGAGGAAGTAGGGTTTCGCCTGACGGGTACGGTGGGACCTCACTAGTTCAATGGCCTCGATCTTGGGGGAGTGGACGGGATAGGTCTTCTCCACCCCGATCCCGGAGGAGACCTTGCGCACGGTCACCATCTCCCGCGTACCGGCCCCACTCCGCTTAAGGACGATCCCCTCGAAGATCTGGATCCGCTCCTTTGACCCCTCGGAGACCCGCTCGTGCACCCTGACGATGTCCCCAGGAGAGAACTCCTCCCTCTCCTTTAGGTATTCTTTTTCCACAGCTTTTAAGATGTCGTCCATTATCTCCTCCTAACGGCTTGTTGCGTAAACCTTTTCGATGCTTATTTTCAAGCCTCAAACGCTAGTTTTAATCATTTTACCGCAGAGGGCGCTGAGGAATTGAGAGATTGAATAATCGGGAGATTGAGATGTTAAATCACTCAATTTCTCACTCGTTAAATCATTCAATCCCCCTCTCTGCGTACTCCGCGTGCTCTGCGGTGAATGCTTCTGTTTCATGATGAAAAGGAGTTTTTGCAACAGCCTCCTAACGCTCTCCTACCACGCGGTCGAGGACAATCGCCACTGCCGCCCGCACCGATAGGTGATTGAAGTCACTTTCCACCATGATCGGTGGCAGGATAACGTCGCAGACATCGATCAACTCGTCGGCCATCCCCCACCCCGTTCCAAACAGGATGTATACCGGCCCTCCCTCATTGCGCAGTCTCTCTTTCAACTTGGCACAAGTAATACACTGCTTTCCCTGCCGCCGCGCCGAGGTAGCGACCAGTAGTGGTGAGACCCCCTCTGCCTCGCGGATCCAATCTGTTGTCTCCTCCAGATCACCGGCGACAAAGACAAGCTCGAGCGCCTCACCTCGACGACTCTCCTCTACCACCTGCTCCCCTTCGGTCCAGAACCCGCGTATCCGCCAGACTATCTTCTGTTGCGTTGTAAGTGGCGTCACCACAAAATAACGTGCTACCCCGTATGTACGGGCGCTACGGGCAATATCATGCACATCCACCGACGTCGTCGCCGTGGCCACGATCTCACCACAGCGGTTTATCATCGGAAAGTGCAAAAGGCCGATGTACAGGTTACCCATCAGCGTTTTCCCTGTCAAGATCGACCCCGAGAAGATCGGGACGGTTACGCGTTGTTTTCTCCCAGGCCTTTCTCTCACGGAAGGCCTCGATCTTTAAGTGATCTCCTGATAGGAGAACTTGAGGGACGAAGTGACCGCGAAAGAGCGGGGGGCGTGTGTACTGCGGTGGGCCAAGGCACTCCTTGGCGTAGAAAGAATCCTCTTTAACCGACTCGAACCGCCCCACGATCCCAGGGATCATGCGCGAGGTCGCCTCGACGATCACCGCGGCGGCCACCTCCCCACCGGAGAGCACGTAGTCGCCGATCGAGATTTCCTCATCGGCGAACGCGAGGACCCGCTCGTCCACCCCTTGGTAACGACCGCACAAAAGGATCAGCCCGTCAAGCTTTGAGAAGCGGATTGCATCGTCCTGTCGAAAGAGCCGCCCTTGCGAGGAGAGGAGGATCACCCGCACGTTCTCGCCGGATTCGATCTTCATCTTAAAGCGTATTGCCTCAATTCCGCGCACGAACGGCTCCACCTTCATCACCATCCCTGGACCACCGCCGTAGGGACGGTCATCAACGATTCGATGTGGATCGTCGGTGAATTCGCGCAGATCGTGAAGGTGCACCTCGATCAAGCCCTTCGCTTGGGCCTGCCCAAGGATACCTATTAAGAAGAATCCGGAGAGAGACTCCGGGAAGATTGTCAGGATATCAAATCGCATCGTGTCCTAATCGATGAGCTCGACAACAACCTCTCGATCGAGGCGGGCGGCAACCCCCTCCAAGAACGTCCGCAGCGCTCCCACCGTTCTCCCCTTCTTTCCCAGGATCCTCCCCCGGTCCTCTTTGCCCACGTGGAGGAAGAAGATGTCCACCCGCTCGGTCTCGATCCGGTCGATTCGCACCGCGTCGGGAGCATCAACCAGCGAACGGATGAGAAAGAAGCAGAGGCGGTAGAGCACTTAATCTCCTTAAGCTTTCTTTAACCGCGCCTCGTTAAAAGCGGCCATCACGCCAGCCTTAGAGAGGATATCACGAGCGGCCGGCGTCGCCTTCGCCCCGTTAAGTAACCACTTAAGGGCAGCCTCGTTATCGATCGCAAAGGTTGCCGGGTTGGTCTTCGGATCGTAATACCCGAGCTCGGCCACTACCTTAGCGTCGCGCGGCTTGCGCCCATCGAGAACCACTACCCGATACGAAGGTTGCCCTTTCCTTCCCACTCTCTTTAACCGTATCTTTGCTGCCATTATCTCACCTCGTTTTTGATGTCGTAGCCCTTTGTAGCGTCGCACCTTGTGTGCGACGTTTTCGGTTCGTCGGGCATAAAGCCCGACGCTACGCAATGCCACAACGTTAAAAGCTCTTCTACCGTTGAACTCTAGAGCAATTCTCAACATACCTTTTCACCGTGGAGATCGCAGAGAAATTGAGCGATTGAATGATCGGGAGATTGGGAAGTTAAATCACTCAATCGTTAAATCACTCAATCTCTCACTTACGTGAAGCTTACCCCATTTTGCTCTTAGCTGAAAGCTAACCGCTGAAAGCTGACGGCTGAGCGCGACTTTAGCAATCAGCTAAAACCTGAGGACCACGCTATTTTCGCTCTTAGCTACAAGCTGACTGCTGAAAGCTGACAGCTATATAGCTTTTTCTCACATTCCGAGAAGATCCATCGGGAAGCGTCCCTTCCCACGCCTTCCGTCCACCAGCTTAAGCGCCCTCTTCGCCTCCTCAAAACGAGACAAGACGCGGTTAACATCCCGCACCTTGACCCCACTACCACGGGCGATTCGCTTCTTCCGACCACCCCCAATTATAGAGGGGTTGAACCGTTCTTCCAGGCTCATCGAGCGGAGGATCGCTAGGGCACGATCGATCTCTCCCTCATCAACCGCAGCGTTCTCCCTGAGCTTCCCACCGCCGGGGAGACGCTCCAGAATTTGCGAAAGCGGCCCTAATTTTCGCATCTCCTCGAGCTGCTCCAGAAAGTCTTGCAGAGTAAATCGGTTCTTTCGGATACGGGAAGCGAGGTCCTCCGCCTTCTTTTGATCAAGCCGCTCCTCAGCCTGCTCGATCAGCGATAGGACATCCCCCATCCCTAGAATCCGCTCCGCCATCCGCCCGGGATGAAAGGGTTCAAGTTCGGTGATCTTCTCCCCCACCCCAACGAACTTGATCGGCCGGCCGGTGACGTGCCAAATGGAGAGGGCGGCCCCACCGCGGGCGTCACCATCAAGCTTAGTCAAAATCACTCCGGTAAGGGTGATCCTCTCATCAAAGGCGGAGGCGATGTTCACTGCCTCCTGGCCAGTCATGGCGTCGGCGACGAGGAGGGTCTCGTCGGGGTTAACCGCGTCCTTGATCTCTTGAAGCTCATGCATCATCGCCTTGTCGATCTGCAGTCGGCCAGCGGTGTCGATGATTACAGTATCGCGCAGATTCTCTTTGCTCCACTCGACCGCGGAGGCGACAATCTGAGCGGGGGGGCGGTTCTGATTGGGGGTGACCGGAATCTTAAGATCATCTCCTAGCGCCTTCAATTGTTCGAACGCTGCTGGACGGTGGACATCACTCGCCACCAGGACCGGCTTTCGTCCTTCTTTTTTCAGCTTAAGGGCGAGCTTCGCTGCAGTCGTTGTCTTCCCTGACCCCTGCAACCCCACGAGCATGATCACCGCGGGTCGGCGGTGAAGAGAGAGCGAAGCCCGCTTTTTACCCATCAGTACGGTGAGTTCATCACGAACGATCTTCACCACCTGCTGACCGGGGGTAAGGCTCTCCAGAACCTCCTTTCCCACCGCTCGCTCGCGGATCCGGCCTACCAGCTCCTTGACAACCTTATAGTTGACATCAGCCTCGAGCAACGCGAGGCGGATCTCACGCAGTCCGGCGGTGATGTCTGCTTCGGTCAACCGCCCCTTTCCCCGCAGACGCGAGAAGACCGCGTTAAGTTTACTCGTCAAGGAATCGAACATTGTCACTCCTATTCTTGGTGAGCCTTCAGCAGTCAGCCATCAGCTTACCGGAATATCGCGATCCTGCTCCTAACTGATTGCTGAGAGCTGATAGCTAATATAAGGATACGCCCCCTTCCTACTCTCTTCAATCGGCGAGAATCTCGTCGAGGAAGTCGGTCCCGATGCGATCCTCACGGAAGGCGGGGTGAGAGATGATCTCCTGCACCAGCGCGCGCGTGGTAGTGACCCCGCGGACCCGGAACCGTTCAAGTGCCGTGTACATCCGGATCCGTGCCTCCTCCCGATCACGTCCCCAGGCAATCACCTTGGCTAGAAGCGAGTCGTAATAAGGGGAGACTTCCATCCCGTTGAAGATGTGCGTGTCAATGCGGATCCCGTTGCCACTCGGAAGCTCGTCGATCTTGATCTTCCCGCAGGAAGGGAGAAAACCGCGGCTGGGGTCCTCGGCGTTGATACGACACTCGATAGCGTGTCCCTTAAGTGAAACATCTTCCTGGCGCACATCGAGCGGGTCACCCGAAGCGATACGAATCTGTTCCTTTACTAAGTTCAACCCACAGATCACCTCGCTCACTGAGTGTTCAACCTGAATACGCGCATTCATTTCGATGAAGTGAAAGTCTCCATGGCCGTCGAGGATGAATTCGACCGTCCCCACGTTCCTATACCCAATGCCCCGCACTGCAACGAAGGCGGCATGATAGAGCCCCTGGCGCAGGCTCTCATCGAGGTTGAGAGCCGGGGTCTCCTCAATCAGCTTTTGATGACGGCGCTGGATTGAACATTCCCTCTCGCCAAGGTGGACTATTCGTCCGCCCTTATCCGCCATGATCTGAACCTCGATATGGCGGGGATTCTCCAGGGATCGTTCCAGGTAGAGGCTGGCGTCTCCGCATGCCGCCTGCGACTCGGCCGAAGCCACAAGGACGGCCGCTTTCAACCCTTCAGGCTCCTTCACCAAGCGCATCCCTCGTCCACCCCCGCCGAAGACCGATTTAACGAGGAGGGGGTAGCCCACTCGGTTCGCCGCCTCGGCAAGCTTCTCCTCATCCTCGGGAACTGCTTCTCCAGGAAGGACTGGGACTCCCAAAGCGGCGACCGCCTCCCGGGCAGCGAGCTTGTTCCCTAGAAGTTCCATCACCCGGCGATCCGGTCCGATGAATACAAGGCCGTGTTCCTCGCAGACCTCAACGAAGTGGGGATCCTCAGCGAGGAACCCATAGCCAGGGTGGACGGCTTGCGCGCCGGTCGCCTCGGCGGCGCTAATCAAGGCGGGAATCGAAAGGTAACTCTTCGCTGGGTCAGCAGGGCCGATGCATAGCGATTCGCCAGCCAGGGTGAGGTAGTGCATCCCAGCATCCGCTTGGGAGAAGACCGCCACAGAGTCAAGCGAGAGCTCACGGCAGGCCTCGATCACCCGCAGGGCGATCTCACCTCGGTTGGCGATCAGCACCTTGTGAAAAGTCACGGGCGCTCAAAAAGGAACAGAACCTGGCCATACTCCACTGTCTCGCCGTCCTCGACCAGGATCTGCTGCAGGCGGCCTTGCTCCTCAGCCTTGATCTCGTTTAACACCTTCATTGCCTCGATGATGCACAGGGTCTCCCCTGGCTCCACCTTGGCCCCTTCCGCAACGAACGGCTCCTCCTCTGGTGAGGACCGGCGGTAGAATGTTCCCACTAGCGGCGCGATAACGGTGAAGACTCTCTCATGCTCTCCAGGTTCTCTACCCGCATGAGAGGCCGCCTCTTTAGGGGTGATACCCTCTTGACGGACGGTAAGTCGGCTTTCCCCCTCGCAGACAGTAATTTCGCTTAAGCCCTCCTCCTTGAGCAACTTGATAATCCTCTTTAACTCCTCGATGTCCACTCGCCCTGGCCTCCCTGTTCGCTCGAACATTTTATCTGAAATCCTACCCGTTGAGCAACAGAGCCTCTTCCTCCCTTGCAATCGCAGATTAGCCTCCTATAATAAGTAGCGATGAGGTGAGTTTGACTGTGTCAGCCGGCGCACAGATTGCGCTATTGGTCTTTTTAGTTGCTTGTTCTGCATACTTCTCCAGCGCGGAAACTGCCATCACCTCGCTCGACGAGGGACGCCTGCGTTATCTGATCAATGCCCACAAGAAGAAGCGTCGCGGGCTCTTGCTCCTCCTTAAGGAGCCGAATGATCTGATCACCGCGCTTCTGATCCTGAACAACCTCACCAACGTTGCAGCAAGCTCGCTAATGACCTTAATCGCGGTGCGCTTCCTCGCGCGAGGACTCCCGAGCTACCAGGCGGGCTTGCTGGCAACCGGGGTCATGACCATATCGCTCCTCATCTTCAGCGAGATCACACCGAAGAACTTCGCCAAGCATAACTCTGAGCGGTTTACGTTAGTCACGATCAACCACATTTACGCCTTCACCCGCGTGCTGCGGCCGTTGATCGTCATCTTTCGCGCGATTGCCTACGGAATCATGCGGCTGTTCGGAGAGGATCTGGCGCAGGAGGAACCGTATGCGGTGAGTGATGAGCAGATCGAGACCTTAATCGACGCCAGCGAAGAGAGCGGCCTGCTCGACGCACAGGACGGTGAAATGATCCGCCGTATCCTTGACTTTGATCAGATGACCGCTGAGCAGGTGATGGTACCCCGCCCTGATCTCCAGTCGATCGAGGTGAGGACCTCCCCAGCAAAAGCGCGACAGATCGTAGCTAAGGACGGCCACTCCCGCTTCCCTGTCTACGATCGCGTCCCGGACAACGTCGTCGGGACACTGTACGCTAAAGACCTGCTTGCTCAAGTCGATAACCCACGCGCTACTCTGCGCGAGTTGTTGCGCCCGGTATACTACACCCCGACAACCAAGCCTATCAACGTGCTTTTGCGCGATTTACAGCGGGAGCGGGTGCATATGGCAGTGGTAATCGACGAGTTCGGTGGCATGGCAGGGATCCTCACCCTGGAAGACATCCTGGAGGAGATCGTGGGAGAGATCGAAGACGAGTACGATCGGCCGGCAGCTTTGATCAAGCGGATCTCAAGCGACGAGGCGTTGGTCGACGGTGACACCTCCGTACACCACCTGAACAGGACCATGGACATAGACCTCCCCGAGGACGAAGGGGTAACGGTGAGCGGCTTGATCCTTCACCGCCTGGAAGCGATGCCAAAGGTCGGTGACAATGTGGCGGTCGGTCCGGTCAAGCTTAAAGTGGAAGGGGCGACGCAGCGAGAGATCACCTCGGTGCGGGTAACGGTCGACCGCACCAGCAGAGACGCGGAAGAAGCTATCTTATAGTTGATATCACCTTGGAGGAGAACATGGACAAGGGTCCAATGGGCATCATCTTGCTTATCTTGTCGGTTCTGCTGCTTTTCTCTTTATCCAGTGTGGCTTCAAGAGGGACGAGCACCGCGATTGAGGTAACCTTCGATCCGCAACAGCGAACTCTGCGCGGGGTAGAGGAGATCACGTTCGAAGCACAATCGAGGTGCGCCTACTTTCTCCTGCTTGCCAACCTCGAGCGGGAGAAAAATCCTTTCTTTAACGACCGGGTTATCGACACAAGGTACAAATTCGGGTTCGAGCCAGCCTCGACAACGATTGAGGCGGTAAAGGCCGTTCAGAGCGAGGGGGCGGTCGCACTCGGGTTCCGCCTCCTTACACTCCCGCCGGCGCTTCAGACTTACTCGCTTCATGAAACGATCCTTGCGGTCGATCTCACCCAGACAGGTAAGAACGTGGCTCTGGGCATTCATTTCACCACTCAGATTCCACGTCTCACCACGGGGGATCAGGAAATCAACCAGGGAATCCTCACCTGGCGCTTCGGGTGGTACCCGCTACTACTTCCGCGGCAGGGAGAGTGGGTTGAGGAAGACGGAGTACTGCAGTTGAGATCGGGGGAGGCTTTCCCTTTAGAGATCCCCGCTTCCGACTACTCGGCGCGAATCGGCCTTCCTCAAGGGTTCGTGCTCGTCTGCGGGGCTGACCATGTAGAGAAGATTGAAGCCGAGGAACCGACTAACGAAGGAGAAGAAGATACACTTGTACGCTACCGGGTGTGGAACAACACCCCTACCCGCATCCTCGCCCTCACCGCCGGGCCGGACTACGAACGCTTCTCTCTAGACGAGCTTCCTATACCAATCGAGGTTTTATTCCTCCCTGGCCATGAGGAGACAGCACGCCTCTTTGCCACTTACGCAAGGGACATCCTAAAAGACTATCAGAAGCGGTTTGGCTCCTACCCACGAGCGAGGCTCACCATCGTTGAGAACCCAAATCGAAATGGCCTTTCCATGGCCGCCGACGGGATCGTCTGGCTTTCGAGCCTCTTCTTCACCCACCGCAACGTCACCCTTCCCGGTATCCTCAACCGCTACTGCGAGTTCGTCCTCGCACACGAGATCGCCCACCAGTGGTGGGGACTTGCTACGGGTGTGGACCTAAACGCAGAGAATTGGCTCTCCGAGGGGATGGCCCAGTACCTGGCGGTGAGCTACTTCGAAGGGCGCTACGGGGAATTCGGGCCAAACGCGTTCGAACTTCCAGGTAAGGGAATCTTGGAAAACCTCATCCGTTCTCAGTTCGGGTTTTTGAACCTGCGCGAGCACCAGATCGAACTTGCCTACCTCTACCAAGCGATGCGCGGCTTCGACGAGGCGATCATCAAGCCCAACTGCGAGGTTACCTACGAGAATGCCACAGCGGTGCGGTTGTACGACAAGGGCTACTTGGTGGCACGAGCGATCGGAGCAGAAATAGGTAAAAAGACCTTTGAGACGGGGTTACGTGAGGCAACAGAGCGCTTCCGCTACAAGATCATCAATGTCGATGATCTGCGTGTAATCCTTGAGAAGACTGCGGGGCGATCCCTTAAAGAACTTTTTCAAGTGTGGCTTTTTCAATCAGGATCAGTAGACTACTCAGTTGAGATCGCTTCCCGCAAGCGAACTGAGACGGGCCATCGGACCGAAGTTAAGGTAAGCCGCGACGGTGGAGCGATCCAGTCGGTGACAATCGAGGCGAAGTCGCGCTCCGGGGAAACGGTACGCCAAGAATGGGACGGTGCGACCAAGACGGATACCGTGGTCTTCGAGACAGAGAAGCCAATCCATCGGGTAACGATCGACCCCGACCATCTCCTCCCCGATCGCGATCGACTGAACAACAACGCGCCGGTAAAGTTCGTAACGGTCACCGACAAAAACGCATTCCCCCTCGACGCCTACCTCGTGCGGCCAGATCCCTTCTCCAGAGGGGTGACGATCACCTACCTCGACCGCTTGCGCCTGTCGCTTTGGGAGGCCGCGGCCTCCGCCGAAGTCTTTAAGGGACGCAATCACCACCTCTTCCTTAATGCGAAGATCGAGGAGGGAGACCTTGCAGGATCGATCGGCTATATGTTCACTACCTTTGCTGGAGCCCGGATCGGCTCACCAGGGAGGTTCTGGGAACCGGCTACCTCGATCACCCTCTGTGCTCATCGCCTCGTTCCACAAGAGGGGCCACTCGTCTACCTTCACCTAGGCGTGCGAGAACACCCCTCGATTCAGCATAGCCGGTCAAGCTCAGTAGCCGTCGACATAACCCCCTCTGGAGCTGGACGAATGTCGATCACTGCCTTCGATGAGACGCGGCTCTTCCCAAAAGTCTACCTTCAAGGGAACCTCACCTTCGGGGTGGGCTTCGGTGAGGTTCCGCGTCCATTATTATTCGACCTTGAGGAGCTTTTAAGCTTCGGGCGGATGAGTCAGGGAAGATGGGTCCCCACTCCCTTTCTTGGTAGTCATAAGCTCTACGGGCGCCTCGCGGTCGAGCTTCCTTCCTCAACTGAGGAGCCATTCAACCTTGCTAACCTGATGATGGTCGACCGGACGCGTGGACGCGCCTTCCTCGCCTGTGGAGCGAGTTGGAAAAGCCTCGATGAATTTGGTAAAACTGCCCCTAACATTGAGGCCGGAGTGGAAGCACTGTTCGACCTCTCCGCGATCGGTGGTCTCCTCTCAGTAAAGGCAGTGGTTGGCTATGCTACTCCGGTCCTAGGGGAAGGAATGGGGGTTTTTTACTTCGGTTTCTCTTTATAAGGCTAGAAGCTGAGGTGCGTAATGAAGGTACCGTGTCGATGGTTAGCTGAGTACGTTGATATCGAGGTGAGCAAGGAGGAAGTCGCACGTCTCGCCGAACGTCTCACCCTGGCTGGCCTTGAGGTGGAGGGGATCACCCCTACAGGGAGGGTACACGGGGCTGTGGTCGGCCGCGTCCTATCTCACCGTCCTCATCCCAACTCCGATCACCTCTCCCTCTGCCTGGTCGATATTGGAACCGACAAGGTTGAGGTCGTCTGTGGAGCAGCGAACGTGGTGGAGGGGGTGACCGTCCCGGTAGTCACAGTGGGGGGAGAGCTTCCCGGAGGCTTAAAAGTCAAGGAACGAAAGGTCCGCGGCGTCGCCTCGCATGGGATGATCTGTTCCAGGGCTGAGCTCGGTCTAGAGGAAAGTTCCAGCGGAATCTGGAACTTCGAGACTGATCTGAAACTGGTTCCGGGGATCGAGCTGAACGATCTGTTAGAATTTGACGACTACGTTCTTGACGTGAAAGTGACCTCAAACCGGCCCGACTGCATGGGAATTTATGGGATCGCCCGTGAGGTTGCCGCGATCATAAACCGACCCTTGCGGCCCCTTGCGATCGATCTCTGTGAGTCCGAACCACCAACGGAAGCACTCTTCGCAGTTGAGGTGGAAAATGCAACTGATACCCCTCGCTACGGCGTCCGCTTGATGAGCAATCTTATAACAGGACCTTCCCCCCTTCGCATGCAGCACCGCCTACTAAAAGCGGGGATGCGTCCCCTTCTAAATGTGGTCGATGTGACAAACTACGCGATGCTCGAACTCGGGCAACCGCTTCACCCGTTCGACGCCGATCTGGTAGGCAAGCAAATCGTGGTGCGCCGTGCACGCGCTGGGGAGCGCTTCCGCACCCTTGATGGGGTGAAGCGCGCTCTCTCAGAGGAGGTACTGATGATCACTGACTCCGATGGGAGACTGGCGATCGCAGGGGTGATGGGGGGTGAGCGAAGCGAGATTAAAGAGGGGACAACACGCGTCCTCCTCGAGGCGGCTGCCTTTGCCCCGATCACTATCCGTCGCTCGGCGCGATCGGTTGGGATCCGCAGCGAGGCCTCACAACGTTTCGAGCGTGGTGTTGACCCAGAGGGAATCCCGCAGGCGGCGGCGCGCACCGCACACCTCCTGCAGGAGTTGACCGGCTGCCAGGTTCATCGAGGAATGGTCGATGCTCACCTCAAAGTGCGCAAAAAAACGACAATCCGGCTTCGTCCTTCCCGGTTAAGGGCGCTTCTCGGGATCGACCTTAACCGCTCACAGGTGACCGAGATCCTCAAGCGACTCAAGATCGAAGTCTCAGAGAGCGAAAATGATCTTATCGCAACTGTCCCCACCTTCCGGGCCGACCTCACGCGCGAGGTTGACCTGATCGAAGAGGTCGGCCGCATCCACGGATACGACCGGCTTCCCTCCACTCCACCCCAGGCGCACCTGCAGATGGGGAAAAAGGCCCCAATGGAACTTTACAAGGACCGCGTGCGAACGATCCTCACCGGGCTTGGGTTAAGCGAGGTGGTGACCGATGGTTTCGACAATGCCAAGTGGCGACGTGCCCTTTCTTTACCTGATGAAGACCTGGTTAGGGTGCGCAACCCGATGATCAGTGCCCAGGGAGCACTGCGGGGAAGTCTCCTTCCAGGGATCCTCGCTGTGGTGGAGACAAACATCAATCACCGCGTCGACGGAGGAATGCTGTTCGAGATAGGGCGGGTCTTCTTAAAGAACCGTGGAGAAGTAGAGTCCCTTGCTGGAGCGCTCTTCGGCCGAACCGGGATCCCTCTGCATGGAAAGGAGGAATTCGACCTTTTAGCCGCCAAGGGAATCATCACTAGCCTTAGCTCTTCGCTTAACCTGAAAGAGGTACGCGTCGTGGCCGATGAGGTTCCCACTTTTCTCCATCCCGGGCGAGGGGGAAGGATCCTTCTTGACGCAGAGCCTATCGGCCTTCTCGGCGAGGTCGCCCTTAATATCTATGACCTTTTCCCTGCCTGTCCGCGGGTGATCCTATTCGAGCTTGATATTGAGAAGCTCTATCAGCGTGACAGAGGGTGGGGGGTGTTTAACCCGCTTCCTCGCTTCCCTGCCTGCAAGCGAGACCTCTGTCTCCTTGTACCGATCAACCTGCCCGAAAAGGAGGTCCGCAAAGCGATCCGTACTGAGGCGGAGATCGAACACACCCTGCTGTACGACCTCTACCAGGGAGAACAGGTTGCTTCGGGATACAAGAGCCTCACTTACGAGGTATCGTTGCGGGCGATGGACCGTACCTTGACCGACGAGGAGGTCGCTACAATCATTGCCCGTATCGAAAAGCGCCTGAAGAAACTCGGCGTCACACTGCGTGGTTGAAGATGAGCTCCTCACGGTTAAGTTAAGGTAGCTTGGGGGGTGTAGTAAGTCCCTCTTCACCTACTACACCCCTCGAGAGAGAAAGGCTGAAGAGATGGGCCGCTCGCAAAGGCGCGAAGGACGCAAAGAACCTATGAGGAACCCAGGAATCCAGGAAGACTTACAAGCAGAAACTAAACTACAGGGAACTGGACTATTTCCTGGATTTATGGCTTCCTTAGAGGATTGCGGTTGGAGGTGGTTACAGGCAACAGCAAGAGATGGCTCCCGCTAAGGCGGTAGAAAGTAAAGAACCCTGGAGCAAGCTGTGTCTCACAAAGCTCTTATGAAGACTAATAACCCTTGGCGTCTTGGCGAGAGAAAGGAAATTGCTGCTTCTCACGGTGATAGCTCTTTTCTGTTTTATCGCACAAGAGCATATAGGGAGGAGTGCCTTTTACCATCCCTTGCCTGGAGCGCAAGGAGCCTGGAGATGGATAAGACAATTATCGTAAAAGACGCGGCGGAGATGGAGGAAGTCGGAATCGACCTGGCCTCTGACCTTAGCAATGGGATGCTCGTCTCCCTGATCGGGCCGTTGGGCTCGGGGAAGACTACACTGGTTAAAGGAATTGCGAAGGGCCTCCTCATCACCGAGGTTGTCGTCTCCCCGAGCTACCTGCTCGCCAGGGATTATCATGGCCGACTTACCCTTCACCACCTTGATGCCTACCGGGTTTCGTCTTTAGCCGAACTTGCCGAGGTCGGCCTCGATCAGCTCCTCCCGCCAGAGAGGGGGGTGAGTGTGGTAGAGTGGTCCGATCGGGTAGAAGGGATTGTTGAGATCAGTGATATCGAGGTAAAAATCGAGCTGCTTGAGAACAACTCGCGACGGGTAAGAATTACAAGGATGTAAACCAAACGCCGTCCACTTTGGCGCCACAAGCCGGGCAGCATCCCTCCTGTAGCCGGTTCTCTTTCACCAGGAACCCGGTACGCCTTACGAGCAACTCCTCGCAGGCTGGACAGCGAGTATCCTCCCCTTCCCCAGGGATGTTCCCCAAATAGACGTAACGCAGCCCAGCCTTTCGCCCGATTAGCTGTGCCTCCTTTAAGGTCTTCACCGGGGTAGGAGGAAGATCGAGGAGCCGATAGGCTGGGTAGAAGCGGCTAATGTGCCAGGGGATGACCGGCGAGACCCCGACAATCGCCTCAGCGATCCAGTGCAATACTTCAGGACTGTCGTTCATTCCCGGGATGAGAAGAGTCGTCACCTCCACCCATACCCCAGCCTGAAAGAAGCGCTCGATCGAGTCAAGCACCGGTCGCAGGTTACCTCCCGTCACCTCGCGGTAGAAGTCATTCGATATTCCCTTAAGGTCAATATTGATTCCATCGAGATAGGGGAGAATTACCTTCACTGCCTCGGGGGTCATGTACCCGTTGGAGACAAAGACGTTGCGCAGACCTTCCTCATGTGCTAGACGAGCGGTATCAAGCGCATACTCGAAGAAGATTGTCGGCTCCGTGTAGGTATAGGCAATCGTCTCACAGCCGCTCTTTTTTGCCTCGGTGACGATCTCACTCGGAGAGACCTTCTCTCCGATGATCCTGCCCCCATGTTCACGCGGGTACTGGGAAATATGGTGATTCTGGCAGTACAGGCAAGTGAAGTTACATCCGACTGTAGCAACCGAATATGCGCGCGTACCTGGCAAGAAATGAAACAAGGGTTTTTTCTCGATCGGATCAACATCGCGGGAAATCGCTCTCTCGTACACCAGTGTGTAGAGCGTCTCCCCACGGTTCTCTCGCACCCTGCAGATTCCGCGGTGCCCTTCGTCGATCAGGCAGCGGTGAGCACAGAGTTTGCACCGGACACGACCATCGCCGGTCCTATCGTAGAGCATCGCCTCTTTCATCGTGACCACCGTTTCATGCTAGCATACTTTTGCGATGAAGGAAAGGCGTTAACGTCGGGGAGGTGCCCCGACGCCACGAAATAACGCTCCTCTGCACTGTTCCCGATCAACGTTAATTTGTAGCGTCGCACCTTGCCTGCCTGTCGCGTCTACAAAGCAGACAGGTGTGCGACGTCGGCTTGTCTGCGACATTTTCCTTTCCCTTTTCGCTTCCTTTCCGTACTATCTTTGACCAACCATGTCACTCGTCCAGATCGAGCAAATGACAAAATCTTTTGGAGCAAAGGTCTTGTTTGCCCCGTTTTCGACCCACGTGACCCGCGGTGATCGGATCGCCCTTGTCGGTGACAACGGGGTCGGAAAATCCACCTTGCTTTCAATGATCGCCGGAGTTGAGGAACTAAGCAGCGGTGAGATCCATCGGGCGCAGGGTATGTGCATCGGCTACCTGCCACAGCGCGCCCGGCTTGAGGAAGAAGGGACCTTATACCAAGCGATACAGAAACCGTTCGCCGAGCTGCTCGAGGCTGAAAAAGAGCTGCGTCGATTGGAAGAGCTGATGGCTGAGAGGAGCAATCCTGAAATCCTTCATCGCTACGATGAACTGCTCCACGCCTTTGAGCGCCGGGGTGGGTACACGATCGACTCAACTATCAGATCCGTACTCATAGGTGTTGGCTTCACCACTGAGGAATTTGCGAGACCAGTGAGCATTCTCTCCGGGGGGGAGGAGGCGCGCGCCGCGCTTGCCCGCACCCTGCTTGAGGGAACAGACCTCCTTCTGCTCGACGAACCAACAAACCACCTTGACTTTACCGCCCTTGCGTGGTTGGAGGAACGCCTGCTTGAGTTTCCCGGCGCCATCATCCTCGTATCGCACGACCGTCACCTGTTGGACCGGGTGGCAAACCTCACCTGGGAGATCGCGTTTGGGGAGTTTACCGCCTACCGCGGTGGCTACAGTCGATCCCGCGCCCTGCGTGAGGCCGCGCACACCCGCCGGCTGGAACTCTATGAGCGGCAACAGGCTACGATCGAGCGCCACAAGGAGTTCATCCGCCGCCACCACGCCGGGCAGAAGCACCGTCAGGCAAAGGATCGCGAAAAGAAGCTTGAGTGGATCGAAAAGGAATTAGTCGAACGACCGCAGGAGGCAAAGCGGATCGGGCTTCGGATCCCGATGGGTGCCCCGAGCGGGAAACGAGTTCTCAAGATGGAAGGGTTGCAGATTGGATATACCTTCTCCCTTTTTATCTGTCCGAACCTTGTTTTGTACCGCGGGGAACGGGTGGCGATCATCGGTGAAAACGGCTGCGGCAAGACGACCTTCCTAAAGACGATCATCGGCGAGGTCGCTCCGCTTTCCGGGAGGATCGTCTGTGGCCACGGAGTTAGAATCGCAACCTATAGCCAGACGCAAGAGGGGTTGCACAAAGAGGGAACCGTGCTCGATGCGATCCTCTCCCGTTCCAGCCTTTCAATCGGCCAAGCGCGCGGCCACCTCGCTCGCTTCCTCTTTTCGGGAGACGACGTAACAAAAAAGTTAAAAGCACTCTCCGGCGGGGAGAAAAGCCGCGTCGCGCTTGCACTCCTCTCCCTGATGGAGGGAAACCTCCTCCTGCTCGATGAACCAACGAACCATCTCGACCTAAAAAGCCAGGAGATCCTGGAAGAAACCCTTCTTAACTACACGGGTACGATACTGCTGGTCTCCCACGACCGCGCCCTCCTCGAGGCGGTTGCGACAAAGGTGTGGGAGATCCATGAGGGGCAACTTCGGGTCTTCTCCTGCGCCTTCCGCGCGTACGAGAAGCGCCTCGCCACAGAGCGCGCCTCAACACAGCCGGTAGTACAGCAGGCAAACAAAGTGCGCGTAAGAAAACGTTCTCCAACGGGGGAGAAACCCGACAAGTACCGAGAGAAGAAGCGCATGGAAGCGTTAAAAGCGCTCGAGGAGGAGATCGAGCGGTTGGAGGCGAAACTGCGGAGACTAGAAAAGGAACTTCTTGATGCGAGTACCCGCGGCGACAGGGTGAAGATCATACAGGTAGGGAAGGAGCATAAGCGGCTCACACAGGCGTTGAAGGAACGCTTCGCCGAGTGGGAAAGGCTGTCGGCGTAGGGAATGGAAACTACGTCGATCCTGTAGCGTCGGGCTTCATGCCCGACGTTGGTGGAGCCTTCCATCGTCCGCGGCCCATCCCTCTACCAGGGCCGTGCCGCCCTGGCCCACGAATCACAACATGACTCGACTCCTGCACGGCGAGGGCCTTGCCGTGCATCACTGCGTCAATCAGCTTGCGCCGACCAGAGTAGACCAGGCGCTGGATCGTCCCTCGCGAGATTCCCATCTCCTGCGCCGCTTGCTCTTGGTCGTGCCCTTCAAAGTCGCACAAGCGCATCGCTTCCAGTTCATCGAGTGCAACCTCGACGATCTCAGTCTGGGAAAGAGGGATACCGCTTGGCTTGAACAGGTTGTACCCGAAAAACTCCTGACAGTAACGCGGCTTTTTCTGGCGGCCCATTGCCCTCCTCACAAAGGTGCATAAGCTTACTATAGAGGGACATTGGAGCGGTTGTCAAGCGGACGAATAGGGATAAACCTCTCTCTTGGCCTGAACGTTGACTGCTTGACAAGTTTTGTGCATATGCTTATAATGGCGGCGTTTAAGCCTTCAACAAGGAGGGGGCCTATATGGGAGGATACGGACATCGAAACATGTACTACGCGACCGGGCTTCCTGGCTGGGTGCGTTTCGGTTACTCCCCAGGATGGGGAGGACTCCCGCCAGCGGCACAGTACCTGCAAAATACCGGGCAGACGGGGGCGTTCCTCGCTTCGCTTGGTTACCCGACTTCGGCCCCAGGGGCATGGCCGGTGCCAGGAACGGTACCCCAATCAAAGGAGCAGGAACTTGCGACGCTCAATGCCCAGAAGGAGGCACTTGAACGACAAATGGAGGCGGTAAAAAAACGCCTGGGAGAATTAGAAGAAGGAGCGTGATCTGAATGAGAGGACGCGGCGGAGGTTTTGGCGGCAGAGGCTACTTCAGAATGGGTTACGGAATGGGGCTTGGTAGAGGAATTGGTTCCTTCGGTCGAGGGATGGGCCTTGGAATGGGACGGGGGTATGCAGGCTGGCTGGGCAACCCCTATGCTCGGGGTTGGCCCGGGTATGGTATGTCCTATGGCTATCCTTATGGGGGGTACGGATCTAACTACCCATACTCCGGCTATGGCATGGGGTATCCCTACTAACGATCAGGGCCCTTTTAAGATCGCAAGGATGATACCGCGTCAGGCAGGAAGCGCCCCGTATGTAGCGTTTGAAACAAAAAAGGAGATGTATTATGCCAGGATTTGATGGAACAGGACCCCGTGGAATGGGGCCGATGACAGGAGGAGGAAGGGGTTTTTGTAGCCCGTGGGGGCTAGGGACAATGTACGGCCGTGGAGGGGGGATGCCTTATCCTATGGCCACTCCGTACCGGATGCCATATCCCTCCTACGGGGGGATGCCTTATTCTGGAGCACCGGCGTATGCTCCAGGAGCTGCCCCCTATGCGCCACAGATGAGTGAAGAACAGGAGCTTCAATTCTTGAAGGAAGAAGCACAGAGGGTAAAGGATCAGCTGACACAGATCAGTAACCGGATAAAGGAATTGGAGACTTGAACCCAAGAACTGCATGGAACCAAACCGATCCAAACGCTCTTAGGAAACCAGGAGTCCAGGAACCAGACAGCTCTTAACGGCGGATTAGTATCTTGAGCCCAAAGAGTTTTAGATCTCCTGGATTCTTGGTTTCCTTATAGATTCTAACTCAATGGTTCTGATGTGCCTTCAAGAGGAGTGCAAAATCTGGGTTGAAAATAAGTAAAGGGGTGGATGATGAAGATCACCATATCAGTAGACGGTCCTAGTTTAGATGCTCAAGGCAGATCATCGCACAGGGAGATTCCGATACTCCGTCATTTTCCATCCCGCTCGGGCGCTCCGCGCTATCGGTAGAGTATAAGGAGGCTTAAAGTGAAAATTGCTGTAGCCACGACACAGGGTGGATTGGAGGATGTTGTCTCTCAAGTCTTCGGCCGCTGCCCTACTTTCACTCTGGTGGATGTTGAGAACGGGAAGGTCGTCTCCCACGAGGTAGTTCAAAACCCCTACTTAAGCGCGATGAGTGGGGCCGGGATCCAGGCGGCGCAGCTTGTCATCTCCAAGGGTGCACAGGCGATCCTCGCCGGCGCGTTCGGCCCGAATGCTTCAAACGTCTTTTCCCAGGGCGGTGTGCAAACGATTCCCGCCCAAGGGACTGTGAAAGAAAAAGTCCTCGAGTTTGCTGCGGGACGGCTCGCCCCGGCTGCCGGTCCTACCGCGGCGGCGTTCGCGGGTCGGGGCATGGGGACCGGAGGTGGGATGGGAATGGGCCGCGGCATGGGAATGGGACGTGGCATGGGAATGCCCGGCATGCCGATGTCAACTCCGCCGGCTGCCCCACCTCCATCGATAGATGCGATGGCCACCTTGACCGAACAGCTGCGCTCACTTACGCTTCAGCTTGAGGAGTTAAGTAAACGAATCGAGACGCTTGAAAGGAGAACAAAATGACGATCTGTATCACCTCAAGCGGGCAAGAGCTTGACGCGCCGGTCAACCCAAGCTTCGGACGGGCGCCCTATTTTCTATTTGTCGATCCCGAGACGCTCGCCATAGAAGCCATAAAAAATACTCCCGGCGCCCACGGTGCCGGCGTGCAAGCGGCACAGACCGTCGCTTCGAAGGGTGCGAACGTTGTGATCACCGGGAACGTCGGACCAAACGCCCATCAGGGTCTTAGCGCAGCCAAGATCAAGATCTACGTCGGAGCAAAGGGCACGGCCAAGGAGGCACTGGAAGACTACCGCGCTGGCCGCCTCACCCGCGCCGATGCTCCCACAGCAGGGGGGCATGGAAGGAGGATGATATGAGCAAAGTCTGCGTACCGACCGCGGGAAGCGGTGGCCTAGACGACCTGGTCGGCGAGCACTTCGGTCGTGTTCCTACCTACACGATCTATAACTCCGAGACCGGTGAGGTAGAGGTGGTGGATAACACCTCGGAACACATGGGAGGGACCGGCCTTCCCGGCGAGATTCTGGCACAGTTGGGAATTGATGTCCTCCTGTGTAGCGGCCTCGGCCGTCGGGCGATCGGAATCCTAAACGAAAACGGGATCGAAGTCTGCGCCGGTGTCTCCGGGACGGCGCGCGAGGCGATCGAATCCTGGAAGGGCGGAGCGCTCTCCCCAGTGTCCGAAGGAGACGCCTGCCAGAAACACGCGTTCCGCGATCGCCATTGATGCGTATCGCCATCGCCAGCGGAAAGGGAGGCACAGGAAAGACGACCATTGCCGTTAACCTGGCTCTCTCACTTGTCGAACGAGAGCCGGTCCAGTTCATCGACTGTGATGTCGAGGAGCCGAACGCCCATATTTTCTTAAAGCCACGTATCAAACAGGTACGCTCGGTTAAAAAACTCCTCCCCCAGGTTGATGAACAGCTGTGCAATCAGTGCGGGGAGTGCGCCAAGGCGTGCGAGTTCAATGCGATCGCTGTCATCGGAAAGAAGGTCTTGGTCTATAATGACCTTTGTCACGGCTGTGGCCTCTGTAAGATGGTCTGTCCAACCGGGGCGATCCGCGAGATTCCACACGAGCTAGGGGTGATCGAGGCGGGAGAAGCGCGGGGTTTCCCGTTTGCCCAAGGGCTGTTGAACGTTGGCGAAGCGATGGCTACCCCGATCATTCACGCACTGAAGGAAGATATCGATCAGCAATATCTAACGATCATCGACGCGCCGCCGGGAACCGGCTGTCCGACGATCGCCGCGCTCCATGGTGCGGACGTGGCCCTTCTCGTGACCGAGCCGACCCCGTTCGGCCTGCACGACCTCAAGGCCGCAGTGGGGGTCGCCCGCTCACTTGAGGTTCCGATCGCCGTAGTGATCAATCGCAACGGAATCGGTGATGATCGTGTAGAGCGCTACTGCAAACAGGAGGGGCTCCCGATCCACTTAAAGATCCCATTTGACCGTGAGATTGCCGTGCTCTACTCGGAGGGAACCCCACTTGTCGACGCCCTTCCGGCCTGGAAGGAACGGTTCATCCACCTCTACCATGAAATCATCTCGCAGGTGGGCGAAGGAGCAACCTCCGTAGCGTCGGGCTTCACGCCCGACGGTCTTAACAGACGTCGCACACAAGGTGCGACGCTACACGCTGCCGAGGATGTTCCCGCAGTGGACATCGGGCCGAATAAGGGGCCAAAAAAGGGAGATGCAGGATGAAGAGCGTTCTCTTCCTTTCGGGAAAAGGTGGGACCGGGAAGACCTCTCTCGCCGGGGCGTTCGCCTTCTTGGCGAAGGATAAGGTCCTCGCCGACTGTGATGTCGACGCGGCGAACCTCCACCTCTTGCTCGATCCAAAAATCACCTCGGAGGGAAACTTCCAAGGGATCAAACTCGCCGTTAAAGACGATGAGAAGTGCACCTCCTGTGGCAAGTGCCGCGAGGTCTGCCGCTTTCAGGCAATCGACGAGAACTTTACCATCGATTCTTACATGTGCGAGGGGTGCGGGGCCTGTGCATACGTCTGCCCGGTCGATGCGATCACCCTCTTACTGGTCGATTGCGGGCGCTGGTACACCGCGCAGAGCAGGCTCGGCCCACTTGCGAGCGCCGAGCTCTATCCAGGAGAGGAGACCTCAGGGAAGCTCGTCATGCTGGTTAAGCAGAAGGCGTACGAGTTAGGGAAGGAAAAGAACGCAAAACTCCTGTTGATCGACGGGGCCCCTGGGATCGGTTGCCCGGTGATCGCCTCGGTGAGCGGGGTAAGTGCGGTCATCCTCGTCACTGAGCCGAGTCTCTCCGGGCTGCACGACCTAAAACGCATCCTCGGGGTGGTCCGTCACTTTGGGATTCTGGCCTACCTCGTCATCAACAAGGCTGACATAAACGAGAAAGTCTCGGAAAAGATCGAGGCGTTCGCCGCGCAGGAGCAGCTCCCGATGCTCGGACGGATTCCCTATGACCGAAAAGTAACCGAGATGATGGTCGTCGGAAAAAGTGCCGTCGAGGATGAAGAAAGTCCAGCCGGAGCGGCGATGAGCAAGATTTTTGAGCGCTTTACGGAGGTCTTTTATGATCATTGATGACCTGTTGGCGGAGGTGCGGCCAAAGCTCGCCGACCGGGTTATCGCCGATGTACGGATCGGCCTGGGATACACCGCTTTATTGCTTGACGATGGGGGCTGTGGCCTTTCAGGGACGGTGAGCGAGGGGGCACAGGGTTGCTGCACCCTTCTAGCTCAGGCGGGGGAGCTGATCGACAAGCCAGCTTTGGAGGTGGCGGAATACGCGGCCTCGTCTGACCCGGTTTCCTCTTCTGTTGGACTCGCAACGATTAACGCCGTTCTAAACCGGCAGGGAGAATCAGGACCAAGCCTGCTTGAACTGCTACCGATCGACAACGCACGGGTGGGAATGGTAGGGTACTTCGAGCCATTCATTCCTGAACTCCGTCGGCGATCGAGTACGTTGTACATCTTCGAGCGGCGGCCCCTCTCCGAGGAGGTTCTTCCCGATTGGTCGGCCGAGCGGCTCCTCCCTACCTGCGATGTTGCGATCATCACCTCACTAACGCTCGTCAATGATACTCTCGACCATCTGCTGGAACTCGCGCAGGGTGAGGTCGCCTTGGTCGGGCCGACGACACCGCTGTCACGGACTTTCGCAAGCCATGGGGTATCGCATCTTTTTGCCACAGTGGTTACCGATCCGCAGAGGATTATGACCATAATCAGCCAGGCCGGGGGGACGCAGCGGTTTAAAGGTGGAGCGAAGAAGGTCTACCTACACTTAAAGAACAACTAGGAGGTCACTATGCCACGTGGAGATGGAACAGGCCCAGCGGGAGCTGGTCAAGGAACAGGAATGGGCCGTGGTCGTGGTCAGGGAGGCCAGGGCCGTGGACGAATGGGAGGAAACCGCGCTGGCGCCGGACCGTCCGGCTACTGCGTCTGCCCAAACTGCGGGGAGAAGATCACCCACCGCGTTGGAACTCCCTGCTATCAGATTAGTTGCCCCAAGTGCGGAACGAACCTCATGCGCGCGTGAGGTTCTAGTAAAGAACCCCGCAGCAAGCTAAAGGGGCATTGAAGAATTGACGAGCAGAACCTTAAAGACCTAACCGGAGTTGGTCCTCATGCTGCAATTTGCTGTAGAGCTCTGTCTCATTGCAAGGAACGGCGCACACCTGTCTGCCCTGGTGACGCGACAGGCACACAAGGTGCGACGCTACAAAAACGGATGTAGCGTCGGAGTTTATCTCCGACGTTGGTCGGAGCTTGTCTCCGACGTTGAGAGGTTTGTTCCTGACAGAGTTCATGTAGCTCGTACAAACAACAAGCAGGTTCGCCTGTGGCGAATCTCCGCTTTCCTCCCAGAAGCAAGCTTAAGGGTACAAAGCGGAGGCTCTTTATGAAGGTTTACCTCGATTGTATCCCCTGTTTTATGCGGCAAGCGCTTGCAGCGGCAAGGCAAGCAACAGAGGATAAAAAGCAGCAGCGCGAGGCATTAGACAAGGTTGCGTCACTCATCCCCACTCTGCCGCTTGACGCTACCCCGGTCGATTTCGGACGCCAGATCCATAGAATAGCAAAAGAACTCACCGCTTCCCGCGACCCTTACCGTAAGCAGAAGAAGGAGTACAATGATCGTGCGCTCGCACTATATCCCCAACTGAAAACGCAGATCGAGGAATCATCCGATCCCCTCCTCACTTCGCTCAAAGTCGCCGCGGCAGGGAACATCATCGACTTCGGCGCACATCAGACCTTCGATCTCGACCATTCGTTAACGGAAAGTATCACCGATGATTTCACTCCCTCCGATTATCCGCTGTTTCAAGAATGGTTACAGGAAACCAAGGAAATCCTCTATATCGGTGACAATGCGGGGGAGATCGTCTTTGACAGGATCGTCATTGAGCAGTTGAACAAACTGGGAAAGAAGGTCACTTTCGTCGTGCGCGCAGAGCCAATTATCAATGATGTAACGATCGAAGATGCTTCCTATGTGGGGATGGATAAGATTGCAAAAGTTATCACCAGCGGGTCTGACGCACCAGGAACGAGCCTCCGTTACTGCACGGAGGAGTTCATCGACACCTTTAACCATTCAAAGTTAATCCTCGCCAAAGGGCAGGGGAACTTCGAGGGATTGTCCGATGAGGACGCGCCGCTATTCTTTCTCCTTAAGGTGAAGTGTCCGGTGGTCGCACGCGAGCTCGACGCTACGCTAGGGAAGATCGTCCTTCGTGCAGGTGAATAGATGATCAAAGAAAACGTGAAGAAAATCCTGAGCGAGATCCCTTCAGGTGTCGCGCTCGTCGCCGCAGCGAAGACGCGGAACCCACAGGAGATCCTACGAGCGATCGAGGCCGGCATCACGATCATCGGGGAGAATTACGTTAAAGAAGCGCAAAGCGCATTCGCCGTCATTGGCGACCGCTGTCGGTGGCACTTTATCGGCCACCTCCAGCGAAACAAAGTTAAGGTTGCTGTTGAGATCTTCGATCTGATCGAGACCGTGGATTCACTCCCTCTGGCAGTTGAGATCGACAAGCGTTGCTCCCGAATCGGGAAGGTTATGCCGGTGTTGATCGAGATAAACTCCGGCCGCGAGCCGCAGAAGGCGGGTGTCTTCCCTGAAGAGGCGGAAGGGCTGATCAAAGAGATTACCCCCCTAAAACATATGCGGGTCATGGGATTGATGACGATGGGCCCAAGGTTCGGTGACCCCGAGAAGGCACGGCCCTACTTCGTGGAGACAAGACGGCTATTCGAGGAGGTACAGAACCTGAAACTTCCCGGTGTTGAGATGAAGCACCTCTCGATGGGGATGTCAAACACCTATAAAATAGCGATCGAAGAAGGGGCAACCATCGTGCGCGTGGGCACAAAGCTATTCGGAGAGAGGGACTATACATGAATCAGCAGGAACAGATAAAAAAGCAGATGGAGAAGACCGCGCAAGGGATTAAGCAGGCGATGGGCCAGATCAAAAATCGCGTGGTCGTATTCAGCGGCAAGGGCGGCGTGGGGAAGACAACGGTGGCGGTGAACCTCGCCTATGCGCTGGAAAAGCAGGGGATGAGGGTAGGGCTACTCGATGCGGACATCACCGGACCGAACGTCCCGCAGATGGTGGGGATCACCGAGACGGCACAGGTCGAAGCGGGGAGGATGATCCCCCACGTGGTACAAGGGATCAAGGTAATCTCTTTAGCCTCGATCGTACCAGCGGGGACCCCGGTCATCTGGCGCGGACCGCTGCGCTCCAAGGCGATCGATCAATTCCTCGGGGAGGCGAGTTGGGGAGAGCTTGACTTCCTCATCGTAGATCTTCCACCAGGGACGGGAGATGAGGTACTGACCATCACCCAACGTACTTCCCCACAGATGGCAATCATCGTCACCACCCCGCAGGAGGTCGCCCTGATCGACGCCCGTCGAGCCACGAATCTGGCAAAGAAGATGGAAATCGAGAGGATCGGGATCGTAGAGAACATGTCCGGCCTCATCTGCCCGCACTGTGGAGCGCAGATCGACCTCTTCGGCGCGGGTGGCGGCGAGCGGGAAGCAAAGAAGCTTTCTTTGCTCTTTCTCGGAAAGATCCCCATCGATCCCAGTGTGCGGGTGGAGGCGGACGCGGGGCGGCCGATCGTCCTTGCGAACCCTGAAGCTACAATCTCACAGGCATTTTTCGCCATCGCCGCGCAGATCGAACGCACCCTCAAAGACGCCCCCAAGGAGGCGCGATGAAGGTCGGGATCATGGCCGACAGTCACGACAACATGCCGATGATCGCCCGCGCGGTCGAACTGTTCAACGAGGAGAAAGTGGAGCTGGTACTCCACTCAGGCGACTTCATCTCCCCGATCACCGCCAATGAGTTTAAAAAACTTACCGCCCCGCTCATTGGGGTATTTGGAAATAACGACGGAGACAGACTTTATCTCACCGAACGCTTCCGCGATATTGGGGAACTTTATCCGGACTTCCATGAGTTCGAAATCGATAGCGACCGCTTCGTGATCATGCACGAGCCAAAATTTATCGACGCCCTGATCAAAAGCCGACATTACGACCTCGTGGTCTACGGGCATACCCATAACATCGACATCCGGGAAGGGAAGCCTTTGATCATCAACCCAGGAGAGTGCGGCGGCTGGCTCACCGGTCGTGCGACCGTAGTGATCCTGGATACTGAGACCATGCAACCCCGTCTCATCGATCTCTAAAGGAGAAACGAGATGAATATCGTCTATGGGCCGGTGCCATCGCGGCGCCTGGGCATGTCCCTTGGAATCGATCCGATCCCTAAGCTCACTTGTACCTTCGACTGCGTCTACTGCCAGCTCGGCAAAAAGCGCCATAAGGTACGGGGTAAAGAGGAGGTAAAAGAGCCGTTTTCCACCCCAGCTGAGATTACCGCCGGGGTGGAGGCAGCCCTTGCGGAACATTCCCACGTTGACTACATCACCTTTTCCGGCTCTGGTGAACCAACCTTGAACCCGCACCTGGCCAAGGCGGTCGAGGAAGTACGCAAGGTCAGTCGATTACCCGTCGCCCTCATCACCAACTCTTCGCTATTAACGATGTCGGGGGTTCTCGCCGCGGCGGCGCTCTTTGACCTTGTTCTTCCTTCGCTCGACGCCGGAGAGCGTGAGACATTTCTGAGGGTTAATCGCCCTGCGCCAGGATTTGAGATCGACAAGATCGCTTCTGCGATCGGTCGTCTCGCGCGAAGGGTTCCAATCTGGCTTGAGGTAATGCTCGTTAAATCAGAAAAGTTACGGACGAACATCGACCCTGATTCTATAAGTCATCTCATCGAAAAGATCGGGTTTATTCGTCCGCACGAGGTGAACCTGAACACCTGTGTCCGGCCACCAAGGGAGGCGGTGGCCCCCGTCCCCGAGGAGAAGCTTGAAGCAATCCGTGAGCGGATGGAGGGTGAGCTTTCAGGGATCCCGATCTTAGTCGTGCCCCAGCGGACGGCTTCGCGCTCGAGGCTCTTGCGCGAGGATGAACTGAAAGAAGAGATCCTAAAGACACTCAACGTTCGGCCGTGTACCCCCGTTGATCTCTCCGATGCGTTGGGGATCAACCCGGCTGAGATAGGAAAGTACCTGGCGCGGCTCGCTGAGGAGGGAAAAATCGACCGCCGTGTTCAAGCAGGCCAGCTATACTACACATTCAAGGGGGGATAAGAGTGGGATGGATCCTGGTCATCTACGATAATCGGACAACAAGGGAAGATCTTACTCCGGGATGTGGATTCTCCGCTTTGATCGAGCTCGGGGGGCACCGTGTCTTGTTCGACACGGGAGCGGACAAGCTGGTACTCGAACATAACGCCGCTGCGCTCGGCATCGATCTCGCCTCGACCGACGCCCTCGTCCTCTCCCATGAGCACTGCGACCATATCGGGGCGATCACCTCAGCCCTCCACCGAAACCTAGAGGTATTCTACCCCGCGTCGTTCTCCACCCTGTTCCAGGGGGAGGTATCCGAGGAGGAGGGATGGCACGCTCATCCTGTCTCCCAGCCGGTCGAGATTCTTCCCAGGTTCCGCTCAACCGGCGAACTCGGGAAAAAGATCGTGGAACAGTCGCTGATCGTCGAGGGAGATGAAGGGCCGGTACTCATCACCGGCTGCGCCCATCCAGGGATCGTCGAGATTGCCCGTGTGGCAACGGATATCGTTGGAAAGCCACTCCGGCTCGTCCTCGGCGGGTTTCACCTTTATGGGAAGAAGGCAGCCGAGGTGGAGGAGATCGCTGCCGATCTCAAGCGGATTGGGGTGAAGCAGATCGCTCCGTGTCACTGTACCGGTGAGCGAGCGATGAAACTCCTAGAAAGGACCTTTGGCAAGAGATACCTTGCGATCAAAATGGGAAGTGAGGTTAAGATTTGATGGTCAATACGGTCGGAATCGCAGTCTTGGATCACCTCCCGCTTGGGGTTGACCATGTCGATGCCTCGGGACGGCACTGCACCTTTGTCGGTGAAGCCCGCCAGGGCAAAATCATCTGGGCAGGAGGTGAGGACATCACCTGCCCACTCGCGCGATTCAACCTGGGAATCGACACGCCGGATGAGCAGACCATTGACGCCCTCGCGAGCACCCTCGTTTCCTGGGGTGAGGCGATGGACACGGAGGTGGCACGGCAGTTCATCGCAACGCTCACTGCACTGCCGTTTGGAAAGCGCGTCTTCGTCTATTTTCCTCTCTCAAAGATGCCGTTTCCACCCGACCTCGCCCTTTTCATCCTTCACCCAAATGAGGCGATGGAGAAGCTCCTTGCGATCACTATGTCCACGGGAGAGCGGTGCGAGGGGCGTATTGGTGGGCTTGGCGCATTATGCGGAGAATGCACTGCTTTACCATTGTTAAGCGAAAGAGCGGTCCTGTCACCTGGTTGTTCGGGAAGCCGGCGTGAGACGTTCTTAGCTTCCGACGAACTCTTCCTCTCTATTCCCTATCTCTTGTATCGTTCGACGATCGGTTCCTAAGATCAATCCTCCACTGTAAACCGGAGGCGAACGGTCCCTTCTTCCTTCATCGTGTAGCTCTTAATGCGGAAGCGACCGATCTTACGCGTGTGGGCGACGTGCTCCCCTCTACAGGGGGTGGCGTCGAGATCGCCGATGTGAACAATTCGAATCGCGGTTGCGTCCTCGGGGACCTTCGCCAGGTCGTAGATGGCTTGTGCCTCTTCGATGGGAAGCACCCGCACGGTGATCGGGTGATCCTTTCTAATCTCCGCGTTCACGGACTCCTCAATTGTTCTCATGTCCTCCGGGGTGAGGGCTCGCGGGACGGAGTAGTCGCACTTTGACTTGTTTTCCCCGAGGTGCATCTCAAGGTTACGCGGTGAGCCAAACATCTGGCGCATCACCGCGGTCAAAACATGCTCTGCACTGTGCATCCTCGCTAGTCTGTCCATCATTCACCGACCTCACCGATTGCGGCCGTTTACTCATTATATTACGAGGATAATGCTTTGATTTGATCCCAGATTTTGCACTTCTCGCCCGGCACCTCAGGACCACTGAGTTAGAATCTATAAGGAAACAAGGAATTCAGGATAATCTAAAAGTCTTTGAACTCAAGGTACTAACTCATCGTTAAGAGCTGTCTGGTTCCCGGACTCCTGGCTTCCTAAGAGCGTTTGGATCGGTTTGGTTCCGTGCAGTTCTTGGGGCGATGCGATTGTTGGGTTTATTGGACAACCTCTCTCCCCGTGCGGGGCGCTCCCCTTTTTGGGTGAGATGCGAGCTCGGGAAGAGAAGAAGGGGCAGGGAGTCGGTGAAGGACGATCAAGGAGATAACAAGGAGGAACGCTGCTACTGCGAAGGTTGCCTGGTAACCAATACGTTCGGCCAACAGTCCGCTAGGGACTCCGGCAGCGATTATCCCTAACCCGGCGATGGCATTGTACAGCCCGATTGTCTGGCTGCGGTACTTGGGCTTGGCCAGGCGGGAGGCAAGGGCTACCCCGGAGAGTTGAAAGTAGGACCAACTCATGCCGATACCGAGAAAGAACAGCACAAGCACCGGCGTCGGCGGAGCCACCGCACAAAGCGTGAGGTACAGGGCCGCGGCGACGAACAGTCCCAGACGCATGAGAAGCGCCCATTGCTGAACCGCCTTGTTCCCCAACCGCTTGATCCGCCGAGAGGCAAGCGGGTAGGCCAACACCACCCCGCTGTTTAGCACCACGAAGTATAAAAAGACTGTGGATGAGGGAAGCACAAACCGCTGCGAGAGGAGAAGCGGCAACGGCACAGCGAAGAATCCAAGCGCAGTAAAGGCAAGAAGCGTTGCCAGCAAGAATCGTTTCGTTTCCGGCCGCAAGCCCTCCTCCCCCCACAGAAGCGTGGGGAGTTGCCGGGGGTTGAAGCGATGGTAGAGATGGAACGGGCCGAACCGCGCCCGCTCGACCAGGAAGTTCCCCAGGGCGATGATCACTCCCCTAAACCTCCGCTGGGTGAACCTTGGGGTAGTGCGCGGGATCAATCGGAGGGCAAAAAGGCTCGCCCCGCCTCCACCAAGGGCGAGGATTAAAAAGAGGATGCGGATCGCTGTTGTCTCCCCAATATGCGAACTTGCCACCGCCAGGGCCAGGCTTCCAAAGATAAGGCCGGTGAGCCAGCCGAGGGCGCCAATCTGGTTTAGGTGTCCGATCTTCTTCTCCCAGAGGGACTCCTGCCGATTCTCAATCACAATAAGGACACTGACCGCAGCGTTGGCGACCCAGAAGAAGTTGAGGATCATATTGAAGAGGAGAACCATCCGGAAGGACTGAGAAAGGGCAATCCCCGCAAAACCAAGGCTCACTGCAGCGAAGCTCAGAACCACGAATGGCTTGCGCCGGTGAGCCGCATCCGATAGCCTTCCCCAGACGAGGCTGCCGATAACCCCCACCAGGCTTACCAGACTGGAGAGGAGCCCCACATCCACCACGGAGCGCCGGAGGACCTGAGCGATCATCAACGGAATAAGAATGGAGGATGTTCCCATGACGAGGTTCGCCAGCCCGATCGCGGCGTACCAGGGTTCGGCCTCTGCCCTCCACTTTCTAAAGGAAGTGCGCATCGTTTCATCCTCCTCGGTTCTACTCCCCATGCATTGAGCAGGGAAAAGAATAGGCGAAGTGTAATCGAAAAGCGAAGTTTTCAAGGGAAAACGTACAGAGGAAGAATATGACCGTTCTCCTGCAAGTAAAGACAGACAGGAAACGGAGATTTGTTGATCTCTTTATTTAAAGAGGTACCCCCTATTGGACTACTTTTGAACCCGTGCCGCCCTCGATAGGGTGAATTCTGGTACCCCCTGGTGAAGTACTATCGAACTCAGCACTACTATATTTCGAACCCCCCAAGCTCCTGATCCTTTCCGATTCGCCCTTCTACGCTCTCCCTTCCTGGTGTTTCCATCTCCCAGTCAATTTCCCCTACACTCGATCCCAGGGAGGGAACCTCATGAAAGCGGTTCGTCTACACGGCCCCCGTGACCTGCGACTCGATGACATCCCTGCTCCCGAGCCGGGAACAGGTGAAGCGCTGATCCGCGTTCGAGCGATGGGAGTGTGTGGTTCCGATGTCCACTACTACGTCGATGGCCGAATCGGTGATGCCGTTGCCCCACTCCCCTACATCTTGGGCCACGAGTTCTCCGGGGAGATCGTGGCGCTGGGGCCAGGGGCGGCAGAGCCGCCAGTTGGCACACGCGTGGCGGTCGACCCCGCCATCCCCTGTAGGGTGTGTGAGGTCTGTCTAGATGGGAATCCTCATTGCTGCCCTAATGTGCTGTTCCCAGCCTCGCCACCTGTGCAGGGAGCACTGTGCGAGTTCTACACGCACCCTGCTTATCTCTGTGTTCCGTTGCCGGACAGCCTGGATTTCGCCGAGGGTGCGATGCTTGAGCCTCTGGGAGTCGGAATCCACGCGATCACTCTGGCCAAGATCAAGCCAGGCGACTCAGTAGCCATCCTCGGAGCTGGGCCGATCGGGCTCCTAATACTCCAACTGGCGTTGGATTCCGGCGTGCGTGGCGTCTATGTTAGCGAACCCATCCCCGAGCGTCGGATGCTGGCTGCCAAGCTAGGAGCAACGGCCGCCTGCGATCCCCAAGTGTGCTCTCCTGCTGCCTGGCTTCAGGAGCAGACCGAGGGCCGGGGTGTGGACGTCGCCATCGAAGCGGCCTGGGGCCAGGAAGCTGTGGAACAAGCAGTGAGAATGGCCCGACCGGGCGGACGGGTGGTGTTGGTCGGCATACCGCGCAAGGACACCTGCTCCTTTCCTGCCAGCGTAGCGCGTCGCAAGGGCCTCACAATCCTCGTATCTCGGCGGATGAAAGCCGTCTATCCACGAGCGATTGTCATGGTCGAGCAAGGGCTAGTTGACCTGAAGACCCTGATCTCCCATCGGTTCACGCTGGAACGAGTCGGAGAAGCTTTCGAACTAGCGGCCTCCCTGCAAGATGGTGTCTGCAAGGCAATGATCGAGATCTAAGCGTAGCAAATCTGACTCCTGGGGATACGCCTAACTTTCTCGCTCCTGGAACCTTCTTTCGAGACCTCGAGGTCAAGCCCTTGTGACTTCGCGTCTCTGAGGGCCCCTACCTCCTTGTCCCCTTCGGCAACTATGTCCTCAATGGTGATGTGCAGGTCGTGAAAGGCAGCGCGATACGCGCTCAAAGTCTTTTTGTAACCCTCTCGGTCGGGTGTCGCTCCTGGAAGAGGATAGTTGAAGGTGAAGTCGGGGGCGAGAAGTTCGTCCGCGACGGCTAGGTCCCCCTTATTCCAGAGTTCCTCGACAAAACGGCGAGCGATAACCTCGTTCTCCTCTACTGACACGGCGTAATCACCTCCTTTCCCCAAGCGCATCATACCGTAGCTGTGGATGATTGGGTAGGGTATCACCACGTGAAAGGGGTCGCGTCTTGAATCGTGACTTCACCGAAGCCGGGAAACCGAGTTCTTGTTCTCCGCATTCTTAGCAAGGCCGTCCGGAAATGGCTCAACATCCGACGAAAGATCCGCATTCCCCAAGTCCTTTGAGATCAATCCCACCACGACTGCTGCACGAGTCGAGTGATTCCTCTTGATTCGACACTATTCACAAGAGAGCGTCGGGGCAGTATTCTACTTCTGGAAGGTCGCCCCCCTGGAAGCACCTTCCCGAGAGCGCTGGACGGCAAGAAGGAGGTAAGATGAAAGGCGTGAGAACAGCGAGCAGCTTGATTTTGGCCGTCGCCTTGCTGGTCGGTGGCATGGTGATGACAGGGTGCGGCTTCGTAGGTCTAGTGAGACTGGAAGTTGAGGTCCGCGAC
>Ga0209986_10000704_pt1 | contig 32951 bp, 22 predicted proteins | sample BlataG_FD_183168 | JGI IMG/M metagenome (GOLD analysis project Ga0209986, IMG submission 183168) | Deep subsurface microbial communities from Black Sea to uncover new lineages of life (NeLLi) - Black_00105 metaG (SPAdes) (version 2) | ecosystem: Environmental > Aquatic > Marine > Oceanic >...
TATTGCTATCTATGTATTGCTTTAATGTTGTATCTCTAGTTACGTACTCTGCCAGACCTCTTTCTAGCAAATCCATCAAAGCCAGGCCTGGATCATTCTCAGTCATAAGCAGAGCACTGGCAGATCTCTTTTATAATTCATATCTAGTATGGTCTTCACTTTATCAGCTTCAAAAGGCATGGCCTGTACGTGTATAGACACTCTTTGATCTGCAGGTATTAAGACCTGCCCCATTAACTTTTCCTTGCTGATAGTTGATGAGGTAGAGGGTAGCACTTCATAAGTGTTGAAGAGGATGATGTTGCCCTGTTTGTCTAGACAGGTGAATTCACCGACAAGGACTCGGCCGTCGACGAGGGAGACCTGGTGATTGGAGAATGGGAATTGGGGTGCGATGAGTTTGTTTGGATGTAAAAAATAAGCTTAGCATTGAGATGTGATGATAACATACCCGTAATCTATGGTTGAGTAAGTAGGCTGCTTCTTTCAATATTTCGATTTGATTTCGAACTGGGTTAGAATCTGTTGATTGCTGCTCCATAACGATGTATTACTCGATAATACATCAACTTTCCAGGGTTCTGAAGTGTATATACATAACTTTGATTATGGTCTAGTGCATTGGATCATCGCTGGAAACATTAATATCGGCAAGGAAGTGCTTGTGTTCACAGAGAGAGGCGGGATTGGGAGGTACGGTAGGTCAAACTCTATAAAATGGCATCCTAAATAGGCTGGGATACCACAACCATAAACCCTGGTTTGGAATAGATCCCTTTGTAGTCTAAAAAATCAATTCACGCCAATCAGGCTGCGATCATTTCGAAATCTGGGATTTTATAGAAAGCAAGAATTCTTGGAAAGAAGGAGGATCAGCATTGTTACTATTGCCACTTTGCTGTAATGGCAGCAGATCAAGTTAATGGCATGCTGTGCATACATTTAACTCAAGGCTTAAGGCTCAAAATGCAATAAATAACCTCTCAATTCAGAGAAGATCTGTTGAGAGAAGGAGTGGAGGTAGAATGTGATGCTCCCCATCCAATCTCCTCCTGCCTGAAGGAACTCGAGACGTCGACAGGAAGAGTGGCGACGACGCACAAATGCATGCAAAGTTCAACACTACTCGCATAATTTAGGTTATTTACATATCTTAGATGCTGTACGCTGGGTTGAGAGAGATTATAACGTGTTTCGCAAGCACTTAGAAGCCTTTTGATCTGATCATGTCGCTGCTTCTCGAAATACAAGCGTTATTCCCAGAATCTGGAGTTCGTGTCATAAGTGCTATACCTGTAAGTATACCTACCTACGAACTGCTACCGTGCTTCATAAATTTCCAACCATATCGCTCACAAACCTCCTCCCCCGACACACACAGGCAACCAAGTGCGATGCCAACAACGGCGGCAAAACATCCCAGAAAGACCAAAAACGACTACGTCTCCCTAGATCCACAGGCAAACCCAGAATCATATGCGTCACTGCTCATCGACGTGTATCCAACCCAGGCTTTAAAGGCAACTTGCACATCATTAAACTCTCTGGCCAGTCTGGTGGTGGTGGTGGAGTAGGAGGAGGAGGTGGATGGAGCAGCAACAAGATGTATACAATTCGTAAAACATACAAACTCTCCCAACTCCTTGCCCTCCACGCCTTTCCCAGCACCGGCTTTATCCAATTCACATTCTCACAGAGATCCCTTACTAGTGGAGAAGTTCATCTAGCTTTTGAAATCAGGTCTGCAGCCACTGCATTGGAAGTACTAGCAGCAGTTGATGGTTTCTGTCATACTCACGAGGGCATTTTACCCCGGTTGTATGGTGTTGGGAGGGAACAGCTGGAGGAAATACGCGGCAGCAGCGGCAGCAGTACAACTTTTGGTGTTCAAACAAATGCCCCATTTCCTTCTCTTACAGCTTTAGCAGGCATTAATAATAATGATAATAATAATAATCAACAGAGTAGAGATGGAGTTATGAGTACTCCAGCAAGACATGGAAGGACTGGTAGTAGTTTTGGAGGACGCCCTGGTAGTGCCATGAAGAGAGGACTGAGTGCTTCGTTTAGTAAAAGAGAGGATCAACACATTAAATCATTATTAGATACAGTTTCGGGTATTGAACAAAAAGGTGGAGGTGGAGGTGGAGGTCTGTCGAGTGGAAACGCCAGCGTAGCACAACTCCAAGATCGTCTTGAAGCGGAACTAGCAGCACTAGAAGAAGCCAATGTCCATGGTATCCTTGAAAATGGGCCTCTAGTCAACAAGGTAGTAGGAGACCTCCACTCAGCTTTGTTACTTTTAGATGACCTGGAAGAGAGTCTAAATATATTCGACACAAAATTGGGAGCGATGAAGGAGGATATAGCAGCTATAGAAGAGAGGAATAATGCACTGGAGATTGCTGCATCTAATAATAGGAAATTAGAAGCCAGTCTGAGGATGCTGTTGGATGCGGTGGAGCTGCCAGTGGAAGCACAGAGGGAGTTGCAGGCTGTTGATGTGAAGATGTCGAGGATAGATGCAGTGGTGGCTGCTGGGTGGGAGTTGCATTCCAGGCTGACATTGTTGAACCCTCAACAGCAGCAGCAGCAACATACAACAAAGAATGTATCACCAGCAGGTGGTACTACTGGTACTGATGACACAGCAGCAGAAAGCCCCCCTTCCTCTTCCTCCCCATTACAACAACAGCAACCATTGCCACCATCGTTATTAAACATGGCAGCAGTGTCCCACAGAAGACAAACTCTACAACAAGTAGTCCATGAATTCCTCCCCAAAATCCTAGACCTCATAGAAGAACAACTCCAAGTAGCTGCAGATGATGAACTGGTCCAAGTCAGCTCTCAACGCGGCCCTGCCAAGCTGCATCCAGTCAACAGAACCAAAGCCAGAGCTCGACTGAACAAACTCATTCCTCTGGTAGCAGTAGCTGGAGCACTGCAACCCAGTAGTATGGGGACTATTCAGGATTTTTTCTCCCAGGCTATGGGGTCTATTGTTACAAAGGAATTGAAACATGCTGTGTCTGAACTAAGGAAATATATACTTGGAGGTGGTGGTGGTTTGTCTGGTATGGCGTCATTATCCAGTGGACTGAGGTCATTGTCGTTAGAAAAGAGCAGAAGTGTGAGCAGATTAAGTAGTATGAAACAGGGCAGCAGCAGAATAGCAACATCAGGAGGAGGAGGAGGAGGAGGAGGAGGAGATCAGCTAAGTACGCCTACCATGATGCCACTATATGCTGCATATAAAATGTTATTGGACAATTTCCTTCCATCTCTACACGATGAGGCAGACTTTTGCATTCGGTTTTTATTTCCTACTATTACTGAAGCAGGAGGAGGACGAGGAGGAGGAGGAGGACTTGGTGGTGGGGGAGATGTTGGCTACCAATCAGAGGCAGCAGAGCAGTTGTTGAAGGGAACCGATTCCATCATGTTATCCCTTGCCACTCAATCAGATACTAGTAGTAGTAGTGGTGGTGGTTTGAAGAATAGTGCTTTATTCAGTCTACCAATGCTCGGTACAACCTTGGCCTGGAAATCTCAACTACAAGTACACCTCCATCCCAACAACACTAGCAACAACAATAATAATAGCAATAATAATAGTAGACAAAAAACAGCAGCAGTTGTCGCCATAATAAACCTACTCAAAAACTGTGAAACCGAACTGAGAAGAATGTTCTCCTCATTCCAATCTGAGTTCATATCCAACATCAAGAAACAGCTGGCATTGAATGACGATAAGACTGCTGGCGGTGTGAAGAGTGTTCACATTCTACAGCCAGCCATGGCACTGGCAGCTGTTGTTTCTGCTCTTCATGATGTGTTAGAAGAATCATGGATGCATGAATTGAAGGTAGTAGACGATGGAGTAGTAGAGGGAAAGACTGTTTCAACTAATACGGAACATGCATGTACTACTGTGGCTAATCCCAGGGCTGCTCTGCTTCAATCTCCATTTGAGTTGGCATCATCATGCCGTAATGCCACCACCCCAATTAATAATGATAATGATAAAGATGAAGATGAAGCAAAGACACAGCCACCAGTGAATGCAGATAAACACGAAATTGCAGCTGAATTACTGAAAGTGGGGCAATTATTCACCCATTTTGCGACAGATGCTCTGTTTAAAGTCATCGAAGACTTGGCAGCAACAGACACCAAACATGGTCAACGTCTTCGTCTTGAAAATTACGACTTCTTCTTATCAAATATAAGCAGAGATAATAATGTTCTTGTGTGCCACAAAGCTTTTGAAGTGGCTGGTACAAGGAAACATGATGCAATGGAGGAGTATGTTGCACAGCAATTAGAGTACCTGAAGCTAGGAGGAGGAGGGGGGGTAGACGGTGGTGGTTTGGAGAAAAAGGCCAGTCAGGCAAGACAAAGAGTGTCTAAACATTTCAGATCTAATAGTGGTAGTGATGGTACTAATAGTGATGGTATTGGCCAGCAGCCGACATTGGAAGAAGCTGTGTGGCAATGCCTGAGTCAGGCTGCAGGATTTTAATTGAGTGGTGAAGCTGGGAAGTAGCTACAAAAAGAAATGTCAATGAGCCAAAATAGTAACATTAAGTTAATTTCAAGCATAGTGTGGAGCACTATACATAGTAATACATAGCAAACTCTCTCCAAAGAGACAGCAATAATCCAAAGCAACACCAACATCCACTCACTCACTCACTCACTCAACTCATCAAATTGCTAAGTAACAATGAATAAGCTCGTCAACAAGCTGGCAGGAGCCACTCTGAGCCCACAAGAAGAAACCCCTGTTGGACTCCATGTCCACCCCAAACTAGACCCAAACCGAACTATGAAGTCTCTCCAGTGGCATGGCACCAAGGACATCCGCCTCGTTGAAGACACTAAAGTCCCAATGATCACCGACGACAAGGACGTGATTATTAAAGTAACAAACACCGCTATCTGTGGATCCGATCTTCACCTCTACCTTGGATTTATGCCTGGAATGCTTAAGGGGGATCTTATGGGGCATGAGTTCATGGGCATTATTGAAGATGTGGGCCCAGCAGTTAAGAGTGTGCAGAGGGGGGACAGGGTGGTGGCCGCATTTGATATCGCCTGTGGTCATTGTTTTTTTTGTTCCAAAGCGCAGTATTCAGGCTGTGATTCCACAAATGCTTCCAAGGAACAAGAGTTGCTATACGGTCAGCATACTTGTGGCATATTTGGCTACTCTCACCTGACTGGAGGGTACGAAGGAGGTCAGGCAGAGTATGTCCGCGTTCCTTTTGCTGATGTCGGGTGCATTAAAGTGCCTGATGACGTGCCTGATGAGAAGGCTCTCTTGCTGAGCGATATTCTCCCCACCGCCTGGCATGCCACTGAACTTGGCAAAGTGGAGGCTGGTAATAATGTGGCAATCTGGGGAGCTGGTCCTGTTGGTTGCTTGGCAGCGCATTGTGCCTTTTCCAGAGGAGCAGCAAGAGTGGTCCTTATCGACTGTGAAGAGTACCGTCTAAAATTTGCCAAGGAAAAGATTCCACAGGTGGAAACTATCAATTTCAAGAAGAAGAAGACGGTTGATGTTCTCCATGAAATGTTTACTGTTAGTGGGAGCTACATCGGGCCTGATGTTGCTATTGAGGCTGTTGGCTTCCACTACACAAAATCAAGCTGGATAGACTTTTTTGAACAAAAGTTGGGCCTAGAAACTGACCCTGCCTACATTATTAATGAGATGATCACTTGTGTCAGAAAGGGAGGAAGAATGTCAATTGTGGGTGTCTATTCAGGATATTGCAACGGCTTTAAAATCGGTGCATTTATGGAAAAGGGACTGACCATGGCCGCTGGTCAGTGTCCTGTGCAGAAGTATTGGGAGCAGCTGATGGAATTGATTCAACAAGGGAAACTGGATCCATCTTTTGTGGTGACTCATATTGCACCCTTGGAGAAGGGTCCTGATATGTACAAACTCTTTAACGACAAGAAGGATGGGGTGGTGAAGGTGATATTGAGACCTGGGATTCCTGGTGGGAGCGAGGTGATCAAAGTTGGTGTTGGAGCAGAAAGGAAGGAGGAGTGATAGAGTGGTGTTTTTATGTTAGGGTGTGTATATAGGATTTGAATGACCAGTGACTGATTTAATTGAGTGTACATGTGTAAAGAAAAAAATGTAATGATTGACGATTATAATAGCTTCCACCTTTATGTGTGGGTAAGGGCAAAGGGCTGTCTACGGAGCTGTGGAATGTTATTCTTGTCATCGATTCATTACTGTGTGGGAGAATGCGCTAAAGGAAACCAACTCAAACCTTTGCTCACCCAAAGGAGCCCCAACGCGAGAGAGGGTGGATTGCTGAGTGTAGTCCAGTTTCTAGACATGTAAAGAAAAAGAGCATGATAATATGTGTACTCTGCGCACTCGAGTCGGGCATGGTCAATGTCGGCGTTTATATCAGTAGGAAAACAGCCGAGTGTAGGGCTGCCGAGAACAAAGCAACTGTATGTAATGTAAATGACATCCCTAAGAATCATTGACGTGTATTATAATTCGAAAACACGGCTGCATGGCAAAGCAGCATCTTGATCCCTCATCTTTCTCGTCAATCAAAAGTCAGGGCCAAGCTAATGTCGTCTTCAACTACACGGGAGACTCTCCAGCACTTCATCATACCGTCTTACGAGTAGCCAAGAAACGAGCACCACTACTCTCACATCTATCCACCGACGATCACCGCGACCTCTCATTTGAAACCTTTATATGGAGGGTCCACCCTTTCCCTCCCCCCACTCCCATCGAATACATCAAACACGTAATGGCGTACATCATATCCAGCACCTACATCCCTTCAGTTCTTAAAGAAGTTCCGATAGATGACCATTTTATTCAACAACTCACCACTCTCTCTGGCCTCTCTCTCTCCGGACCCACCGCCACCCTCCTTTCCGATGCCACCCTCCTACCAAATTACCAACAGCAACACCTTCTACCAACCATAGCCATCGAATTAAAGCCCAAATGGGGTTCTTTCAGTCAGTGTCCCACCATCCACCCCAACCATAAATCCATCAAAGCCACGACGTCACGCTACCAGCTGCTACAACGCTATAAAAGAGCTGTTTTAAAAACAATTGCCGAGGAAAGTAATTACGACCCGATTGATCTGTTTTCTCTACAAAAAGATAAAATGAGGTATTCACTGGTATCTTTATTTCAAATTCCACATAATAACCTCACTCTTTTCAGGAATGGAGACAGAATAGAAAGAAATACTACTACTACTACTACTACTAATAATAATAATAATAATAATCAGTGGGAGGATGAAATGAATGCATTTGTAGATGGTGTATTTCCAGATTGGAAAGGCTTACTAGATACTATTATACAGATACTATTGCAAGAAAAAGTACTGAAAAACATTCTCAAGGCTCAGAATATATGCAGTATGGATATAGAAGGTGTGTATAGAGTATATGATGCATTTATAAGAAAGGGGGGAAAGGGGGATTCAAGACCTTCCATCGGCCATGTCGCTACTGATGATGGTAATGATGGTGAGGATGATCAACATATTGCTGCCCAGAAACAACAATTAGGCTCTCTATCTGAGCAGGAAGCGTGCAAAATTCTGCAGAATTATCTTATATCCAGTACAGCTAGAGATTGTGGGATTATTATAGCACTACAGAAGATACAAAGAGATGGAGATAATGAAGAAGAATTAGAGAGTGGTAGTGGTGTGCCTCAAACAGAGACGGCAGTGGGAAGGATTAAAGTTAGAGATTGTGATGTTAGATATAGAGTGACAGTGATTGATTTGGATAGAAAGCCATTAGAGAAGATTCCAAAACATTATGAGCTTGATCAAGCTTTGATGAAGTTTGCTAGACAAGTAAGTAAGTAGAGAGGTGTGTGTTGTTGACTTTACACATGGATTTGATGTACCCATATCAGTTATTATTATTTCATTAACGTCATAAATCTGTCTAATAAGTTAAGAAGAAATATCAGTATCATTATTACTACTACTGTCACCATCATCGCTCCACTTGGCAGTCAATACCGTCAACACAGCCCCAGGTGCAATCTGTTCCAGTATAACCTTGGTAGTAGGCGCATGCTGCACAGGACCTCTCTCCAACTCCACCAGCACAACTTCACTCACTCTAGTGTAACTTGGCATTCTATCAGTAACTGCATCAATAATAGCAGTTTGTAAAGGGGGCAAGCCTGGGTTGTAGGCTGCTGATTCAATGTAGCCCCCGCTGTGCACGCTGCCCTCTAGAGTGATCAATGCTGCTCCAGCTGGACATCTGCTATATGGTGAATATGAGTTGGTAGCTTCTAATAAAGCTTCTTTTGCTGCTTTGATGAATGGAACATCGTGATTTCTAGATTCCAGGATGGCTTCTGCAGCTGGAGTGAGCTGTATTTGATTATTTTGCGGTTGGAGTAGCAGAGGGATGTCGGGATCAGATATGAGATCTGAAGGACGAAACCTCATGGGCAGCAATTGACCAAGAGAGTAGCTCCCTCCACTAAACATAAATCTAACAGACTCTGCACATGCTAATTCAGAGTAAAATTGTCTACAATAGCCACAAGGAGCCGCAGAGATGGCCAGCTTCCGAATGGCTCTCTCCCCGTAATGCAGAGCATTGACGACAAGAAACTGCTCTGCATGAATAGAGTTGTATAAAGGAAGTCGAGCGAATTCTAAGTTGACACCTACAAATAAAGCTCCACTCTCTCCTATGCCGACAGCTCCAACGTGGAAGGAGGAAATGGGGGGCCTGGCGAGTTGGGAGGCTGGGGTGATGAGGGATTGGAGGAGTTCATCTTCAGAGAGATTGGTGGAGGTGAGAAGGACCTGAACTTCTTGAGGTTTAAGAATAAATCTACCGTCTAGGAGGCCTGGTGGGATGGATAAAGGGGAGGTGGATTGGGAGAGGTCTACGACGAGGCGCTCTCGTTGGCGAGCGCCTCGAAGTCGGCGGGTCTTTGACTTGGTGATCAGGGGCGGTGGGAATGGTTGATCTTGGTGCTGAGTTGTGTCTGATGCCGATGAAATGATTCGTAGTCGATGTGATCTGATGATTTGTGCGTGTGATTTATGAATGGGTGGTAGCTCAAGGCCGGTAAATCGCCTTGGCTGTAAAATCATCTTGATTAGTATTTCTTCTTCTCAGTGGCTCAATAGAATCACTAGCAGAATATGTGTGGTAATATAATAGTGCTCTGAGATTACAAGGAATATAATTTTATACGGTTCCTTGGTGATACGTGCCAACTTTACACTCCAGCTCCGACTCTTCTCACTCCCTCGACATATACTTCCTCTGCTAACCTACAACCTTGAAGCAAACATAAAGAGTTAGGCCAATCTCATCTCATCAAGCCCTTGAGTATCTTGGGCACATGCGAGGAGGAGTATCATTTGAGGCAGACTGTGATTTGCTAAGCTTATCAATCTTTACACAAATGTTGTACCAAACTATAGTTGTAAAAAAAGTGTATTCCAGTCATCATCTCTTAGCTTTCTTTCTTTTCAAAAAAAATGTCAACTCTTCTACATTAGGTACTTATTAAAACTCTTCTTCCAATTCTCTCTCAACTATAAAAATTCACCAACTACAATTTGTACAACCAAACTATTCCCATCACCATATTTATCCTTCTCTCTACTTGCACAAGCTTCTAAGTTGCAACATCAAAGATGGATTCCCAGCCACAGCTTCCTGCAACCCTCTCACCAATCCTTCAGTTCCCTCAGATGTCCTGCTCAGCTCCACCACAGTACGAGAAGCAGCTGCAGTTCTGAGTGCCTTGAGTTCAACCGCTATACGAGCAGCTCCACTGGCACCTTCTGCCCAAGACATGAAGCATGCATCATCATTCCATCCAGCAGCATCCTCTCCATTGATTGTAATAGTGGTAGTGGTGATTGTGGTTGTGTTATTGTTAGACAAGAAACCCTGAGTGGCAGCATTGTTATAACTGTTGCTATTTGGAGTGGTGAGGAACCATGATTTGAGCAATGTCTTGGCAGCATCACCACCAACAATATCATCAGCAGCTGAAATATGCTTCAGCAATGCTTCTTCACACAGCTTACGTTTCAAACGAAGTGCAAAGAAGGTGCGAGCATCGCTCCAAGGGACTACTCCTTTCAATACACCCTTGGCAAGCATTCTAGCAGGTCCATCGTGCATCTGAGCAAACTGAAGTGCCACTTGGTGGTAGATGGGCAACAGCGTCTCCTCTCTTGCTTTAATAGCAGCATGTGATTCCACACCGCCTTCAGCTTTCAACTTGGCAATGACTGGATCCAATCTGTGCATGGTTGCCACCAATTCAGGCTTTCTAAACTTGATCTCTACAATACCACTAGGTTCCAGCACACCACCTTGAGCAGTAGGATCAGCATACATTTCAATCTGATTTGCATTGATCTGAGAGTCCACGACCACCCATGCCCCTCCTCTTAACTCACACCCTGGTGGCAAGTAGACAAACACTGGTCTATGATAAGCATGCAGAGCATCCACAATCAGAGAACCAGATTGCAACACTCCTTCAAACAAGTCACGCATACCACCTGAGAAACCTCTCCAGTTGGCCAGAATAAACAAAGGCAACCCCTCTAGGTCAAACTCTTCTATTGCCTGGGCAGTTTTCAGCGCAGAATCGGGGAACCACACCTGTCCAGCTTGTGGAATAACACGCTCTGAAGAATCTGGCATGCCCGGGTCAGCAGGCAGACTGAGAGTGACCGTGCCCACTTCAACCGCAATGATACCGACAGGGAGCCCACCCAAGCGAGCTCTTCCAGTGACGACAGTCCTAGCCCACCCAGGCTGAGCTTCAGTCCATGTACCTTTGTCAAACATACCACTCACCCAGCTGCCTTTGGGACCTTCAATACCCGCAATAGCAGCCCTTGGATCCAGCTTCTCATTTGCATCAGGGTTGGGGAGATAGGTGACGGGACGATCAGTTGGATCAGCAGATGGCAGAGCAGGAAGAGTGTCTCCAATTCTTGGAGCGGTGTAACTCAACCACTGCAGCACAGCAGCCACTCCAGCCAAGTCATCCTCTACCACGTGATGACTCACTCCATTGGTTCCCATAACCCTTGGACCACCCAACTGCATGTGACTCGTGTACACCTCTCTGCCAAGCAACTTGTTCAGAGCGGCATAGCCAGTGAGAATAATGGGTTGGTCGTCTCTCTGGATACAACGGCGACCAAGACGAGCCAAATAGGCACCGATACCAACAGTTCTTCCAGATACCATGGTGATAGTAAAGCCTTGTCGGAATGCTTGATTGTAAATACCGGCAATAGCACCACTGCCAGATAAACACTCGACACCAAGGCCATCTTCAAGTCCGACTATATCAGTCAGTTTATACCTGACACCACCACCATTCACCACCATTCTTTCTGCCTTTAATGGGATCTCAACTGCTGAAGAAGAAGAAGCTGCAGCAGTGGCTCTCTCCATGATGCAACCGTAATCTTCTTCACTCAAATACAGATACTTGAACCCTTTGGTAGGATCATCGGGGTTGACCCATTCAACAGACATACACTGCTTGACTTCATTAGCAAGACCCACTCTGGCTCCACTATTAGCAGCCAAATAAACCACAGGAAGCTTCTCTGCAAGAGCATACTCAGTAGCGGCTCTAAACATGGCATCTTCTCTTGGACCGAATGCTCCAGATGCGTGAGTAATGTCGTTGGAAATGGCAACAACTCTACGTCCTTGAGGGGTCTCTGGGGACCTCAATGTGAGCAACCAGGCAACGACACCGACATCATTACGAGCCATCGGCCTGTTGGCCAGCAGAGTGAGAGGAGTGCGCTCCCTGAAGTTGAGAGTTCCAGAAGGGACTAGTTCCTGAGCAGTGACTAGTTTGCCTGGGGGAGGCACAGAATTGGGCTCTCCAGCCAGGGCCCTAGCTGCCCACATCTGTCGAAGAGCATTTTCAAACACAGCTGGGAAATCGTAGCAGTAGGTGGTTTTGTGTCTGCGAGCGGCCAGGCGTTTGAGTTGGAGTGGTTCCAGTGGGGGGTAGGGGGCGGTGACTGGGTGGTTGTGCAGGCTGGCTTCTAAAGGTTCAGGAATACGTGCCCTATAGACTACTACACCATCATTAGCATCATTATCATCAGCACCAGATTGTTCTCTATATACTTCAACACAGTCTTCACCAGCTTCATGCCCAGTAGGAGCTGACACCACAACTCTCCAAGCACCCTTGCCATCAGGCAGAGGCAGTCTGACCTCCCATTGAGCAACTGCAACGCGTCTGAGAGCGGTGCCGTGACGAACGGTGACCGCAGCGGCAGCGGCACGGAGAGCAGCAGCGACCAAGCTCTCGTCTTGAGGTTCGTGGAGAGGGAGGGTGGAGAGAACACCCAAGTAGAGGTGAGACCAATCTGCTTTGACACCTTCACGACCACCTGTAATTGTTGTTAAAGAAAGGTAAAGGAGATGGGGAGGGTTAGTGTTTAATGAAAGAGGATAGAAAGGTATTTCATCATCTTTACTGTGTACAATTATGGGCATTATGGTGGGCTTACTTGAGACATTACCAATGCGATCCAGTTCTTCCACACTTCCCAGCAAAGCAGTCTCCACCTCCTCCATTGCAGCAGTTGCTGTAGCAGGAGCATTATGGCTGTATGTAGCTGCCAGGAGGCCAGGTCTGCCAAGTTGACGAATCACTGTTCGGAGGAACACTCTCTTTAATGCCAGTGATCCTCTTCCACCACGTTCTTGTGAAGTGTAAACATGCCATTGCCTGTTTCTAGATGAGGAGTAGACAATTTCTTTGAATCCAAGTAGCTTTTTCAATTCAAGAGTAGCAGCGACTGGAGGCTCTACCAAGCTGAGCACAGGAATCAATTCAAACTGGCTGTTGTTGTCACCGTTATCAGCAGAAGGAGAGGTCTTGCGATAGAATACAGTACGCAATGGAGACAATTTACCTCTCTTGCTCAGTACAGACACAGCCTCATAACCAGCTGCAGCCAGCTCTTTTGCAACCGCCTCGACTTGAGCAGCTGCAGCTGTAGCAACAGCACGAGGGTCAATCAAAGCACTACCACCACCTCCCATTCTGATGTCTTCACAGTCAGAAGGGGCAATATAGCCATCAACAGCAGCAGGTCTGACCAGCTTTTGAGCTTCTGGGCTGAGTGCCAAGGAGGCTGGATCTTGAGAACTCAACACTATGTGAAGAGTGCCTTTAGTCAGGCCAGACATACCAGTACGAGCTCTCAGTTTAGCTAGATCATTCAGTACTTGAGGAACCTTCTTCAGACTATCAACCACCACTGCTCCTCCATGACGTTCCTTGCTGTTGTTGTTGGAAGATGGAGAGGCAGAGGAGGGTTCTGGGCAGTCGAAGGCCCAAACAGCAGCCAAGTTGGGGACACCACCAACATCAGGCATCTCCTGCAATTCAGGCTCATGCAACAAGAATGGAAGGTAAATTCTCTTGATATAGGTAACCAATGCTCTCTGTCTAACCATGAGATCAGGGTGGTCCAGCAGAGATGCCAAGGCGTCTTCCACTGCAGCTGGAGCTTCAACCAACATGTCCATCCTGGCTTCCATTGAATCGTTACGAGCAGAAGCAGCTGCCAGGCCACCAAGGCCAGAGTAGAGACCTTCCATGACGGTTGGACGGCGCATGACTGCCCAGTTATCTGGCTGCTTTTGTTGTTGTTCCTTCTGTTGCTGGCCCAAGGCGCTCTCCAACAAGAGTTCTTCTGCAGCAGATGGATCTGGGAACATGTCTAGACCAGACAAAGCACGAGCGACTACAGTTTGAAGTTCACCCAACAGACTATGCTCCAACAACTGCTGCGCGTGCTGAGCTACATCCACACAAGCTGGCTCAGCCAAAGCAGCCAAACGACGCAACTGAGGGCGATACTTGTTGGGATCAGGCAATACCATTGCGCTGAGCAATCCTTGAAGCAGAGTACACTTGAGTTTAGCACCTTTATGACTCATCACAATGTCCAACACGTGCTGAAGATCAGAAGAGTGAGCTTGGCGCAACTCGTCAATAATTTCCTGCTCAGTAAGGCGTCCCCCGGATTCAAACTTCTCTTCCACAGTCAGGAACTCTTCAATCAGCTCTGCTGCAACCTTCTGTGCATAAGACTCTCTACCATCAAGATGTTGCTTAGCCAGAGCCATCAGTGGATCCAGGATGGACAGCAGACCGGTACGATCAATGGGCTCTGCATCATCAAGAGCTGTCTGCATTGTCTCCAGCAGCTGCTTGGCCCACACACTCTTTTTATTCTTCCCTCCACCACTTGCACCTGTACCTTGTTTGTGTTGCTTCTCCAGCTCGCCACCATGGCTGTTCATAATACCCTCCAATTGTAAAGTCAACTGAAGTGGTAGCTTGGTAGCAACAGTAGCAAACATATCGTCCCACTGATCGAGTCCAAGTGCTGGATCATCAAGGGCAGCCAACAATGCACCCACTGCTGACTCAGCATCTCCTTCATATCCAGCCAAGATATTCTTCACAGCTGTCAGTGCAGCAGCAAATCTATGGGCAATTGAGTCACTCTCCACTGCTGGTGGGCCCATTTCTGGGAATCCATCTGTGTAGAGCTCAGCTTTACGAACAGCGTTGAGGTCATCAAGGTCCAGTTTGGCAATTAATTGACCAGGGGCCATGACGCTACCTTCTGGGAGCTGGAAGTGAACCTTCCCACTTGCAGGGGCCATGAGCGGCATCACCATTTTCATCACTTCAATTTCAGCATAGGGCTGGTCTGCCTCGACATGTGCTCCATCTTCAACCAAGAAGCGCACCAGTTTTCCAGTAGAAATAGCCAGGAGACGTGAAGGGTCGTGTTCATTGGACAACAAGGCAGTGGCAGAGTCGATGACCAGACGGGTGCCCATAGCTTCATCCTCCCAATGTACAACATGAGCTTCACCGTCAACCTGGACCAGCAGTCCACCGTCATTCAGACGACGAGCAACAACACCGACTGAAGTGCTGTTCAATGTGAGGCGGAAGGCTTGAGGACCGGTACGAGAGACTTTCACCCGGTACTTTGCATTGTCAACAACAAATTCTTCTGTGGAAGACACCAGAGACAGACGGGATGGGGGGAGCTGTCCTCTCTCTAGGTAAGACAAGTACTCTGCTGATCGGCTGTTCACATGTGCTTTAGCGCGCAACAAAGCGCCACACACCACAGTCAGCTCCCAGGGCGCCTTGCCGGCCATGACTTGGGCAGCAATACGGGCATCCAACCACCCAGTGTGATGGAGGTCACCAACAAAGTCTGGAGTTTGGATCATATCGCAGACATAGTCAACTGGAGTGCGGATTTCTCCTCTAATTTTAATTTCTTTCAGAGCCACAACCATGGCTCTGATGGCTGCATCTCTGGTGTCCCCCTTGGCGAAGAGATGGCCGAATTGTGAGTCAGAGTACTCGTGGATAGCTCCCCCGGATTTAACTGAAAAGTAGCCCCACACATCAGGAGTAGACCTGAATGAAATTTCATCAACAACTCCAGCTGTAGGTTTGAATCCATTGTTGGCATTCTCAGCAGTCACACGGACAGCCATGACGTGGCCAGCAGGAGGCAGCCTCATGCTCAGGTTTTCAAAGTCAATTGGGCTGTCCCCAGCAGGATCCAGACCATACATTCTACGGATGTCGGGGATACGGTGAAGGGGCACACCAGCAGCAATGAGCAGCTGAGTAGCGGGAATGTTCACCCCAGAAATCCATTCAGTTACTGGGTGCTCAACCTGCAGTCTGGGGTTGAGTTCAAGGAAGCAGTACTCTTTGCTTTCCAACGCATACAGATACTCCACAGTAGCTGCACCGACATAGCCAACTGAACGAGCAAGGGCCCTAGCACTCTTCTCCATGTCATCAAGGACACTCTGTGAAGCAGCAGTAACAGGGCCTTCTTCCACAATCTTCTGATGACGACGTTGGATGGAGCAATCACGACTGAAGACAGAGCACACATTTCCATGCATATCGCACAACAGCTGAACTTCCAAGTGTCTGCTTTGTGGAGCCAGCTTCATCACAAAAATGGGGGAGCCTGGCACTTCACCTTGCACTTGACGAAACCCAGATTTGACATCATCTTCATTCATAACCCTGCGGATACCTTTTCCACCGCCTCCCCAGCTGGCTTTCAACATGGCTGGGTAGCCAATCCGACTGCAGCAGTCTAGTGCCTCTTTCAGGGTACGAACACATGCTTTGCTGTAGATATCCTCTGGAATAACTCCACCAGGGCAATCTGAGTAGGCAATGGCCACTCCATCACCACTCCACGGAAGGGTAGGCACTCCAGCCGCTTGAGCCAGGATGGTGGAGCCCACTTTATCACCGAGAGCAGCCATGGGACCAGCTGGCGGCCCCACAAACCTGACGGCGTTGGGTGTCATAGACAAGGCTTCAGGCAGCTCTGGCTTTTCAGAAGCATGGCCCCATCCAGGCCAGACTGCATCAACACCGGTGCGGATGGCTGCACTGACGATGAGCTGGACGTTGCCATAGTTGTTGGTGTTGGTGCCTCCAGGTACTTCAATAAATTGGTCAGCCATTCGGATATGCTCTGCATCTGCTTTGATGTCTTCTGGAGTGGCCATGGCAATGAGGTTGACTGCACGCTCATCACCAAAGGATTTGTAGGCCCAGGAGCGGACGGAGCGGATGAACTTGACAGCCGCAAGACCGTTGTTGGCGACGAGAACAGAGTGAACCGGTCTGTCGCCACCGAGGGCTTTGATTTTGGATTCTACAGAGGCTGCAAGGTCTGCTGATTGCTTGGGAACACCAAGACGAGGGATGCTGTGGTATTGGGAGAGACGGGGGGAACGGGGTAAGAGTTGGAGATTTTGGAGACAGAGGAACGATGAAGGTGTGCCAGGTGTGGGTGGTCATAGTTGACCGGCATGGGGGAATGTTGATGCCCAACTGAAAACTTACCTCTGCAATTCTGCAAAGCCTCCAAAAGATTTCCAGCTACGCATTATCTTCTTGTCGCTATCTGGATTAGCGGGGATGGGATGCTCTACTGGAGCAGTCCCACCATTTTGGCTTTGCTGCATGATTGCCTTTTCTTTCAAGGAAGGATTGAGAAAACTAAATATATTTGGTAGCTTAATGGTGACTGATTGCAGATGGACAGACTAGTACCAGTGTAGTAGAGTTTGATGGGAGCTTCTTCAACTGTAATTCCGTTGCAAAATAATCTCTCTTGGATGTGTGAACAATCACAATCAATAGCTTTTAGCAATGGTGAGATACTAAACGATGAATTTCTACGGATCGGATCTGCATGATGGTCCCTATTTACTACCATATACTACTACCATTGACCTGTCGAACTTTTTGCTGGAATTTGCCTCGAAGAGCAAGCTTTAAGACCGGTCGGTTCCCGAAATGTTGAAAAACAGTGTAGGAGAAGGAATATTGCTGAATTTTAGCTTCTCTATTGCATTATGTCCACCAATTTGCTTAAAATATGTCTATTTTCAGTGTCTTGCATACAGATTGTGCCGTTTAAATGGGAGAATTCAAGACCAGGAAAGACTTTTCTGCAGCTTTGATCAAGGCGATTACAGATGCAAAGAGTTCAGCAGAAACACCAAAAAGCCAGGAATCACTCGCTCTAGATGCATTTGAAAAGTTACATTATGACTTCCCAGTAAGTTTTCACCCCAATATCCACTCATAACCGGCCAAAGCTTCAAATTCTCACATTTCTCCCCCGTCTGTGTCTTCGCAGTTGGTCTCCTCTTCCGGTCTCCAAGCCCTCACTCAACTCTACCAACCCACCCAACAAGTCCCCACTGCACCTCCAATCAATACCCAATTCCTCCAAGTCTTACAAGAATCATCTGAAAAAGAAGGTGACTCCCAACTGCTCTATCAAAATCTCTACACAACTGTCCTCCTCCACACCATCCTCCTCCCCCCTCCTCCTTCATCATCATCATCTTCTTCTGATCCTTTACAGCTAGTCAAACCCCACTTAAACCAAGCTTTCCCAGCAACAAATGACGCCCTTTGGAAATCACTACAACTCAACCAACACTTGACACGCTCTCTAGCCAAGATAGCTCACAGCAAGCCCCATAAAGAGGTACTAGAAAGTCTGGTATCTGTGTTGCATGATCGACTGGCACATGTTCCAGAGGAGATAGCCACCACCTTGCCCTCCATGCTCCAAGCATTTGGCATAGGTATTGGTTCTGATACTATTAATAATAATGACAATAGTATTGCAATGCAGAACAGCATGGATTCATTGGCATTATCAGTGGTGTCCTCACTAGCAGCAGTAGTGCAACAAGCATCAGCCAGGAGACGACTGTGGCATGAAGTCCAATCCGCCATGCTGCCTTGTCTGTCACGAGCATTTGATAGAATTCTCCTTCTTCTTAACAGTAATAAGGATGATAATAATAATATTGATGATGAGTTAGTATACCAAGCATCCTTGGCATGTAGGTTGTTGTACTTTTATGCATTAGAGGCTCCTCCTATAGCCAAGAAGAAGGGCAGCTTGAATACCACATTGGTCAAATCAGATGTGTGGAGACCTGCTGTGTTGCTCTTTACTAAATATCAAGGAATAAGTCATATCACCGCTAATAGTAATAGCATCGTAGCTTTATCTTCAGCGTTAAATTATGCATTATTACTGTGCAGTGCGTCTAGTCAGCCTCTTTTAGATTGGGCTATGGCCGTCCCGGGATTCTCCACCTCCTTTATCGATGGCGTTGATGATGAAAGGAGCACCATTACTAGTCCTTGTGGAGGAGGAGATTTTATCAATGCATTATGGGAGTGTATTATAAATAAATCCGATGCATCTCTAGTGAATTTAATAGAATATAGCACCGCTAGTAGTATACCAGACGGTTTATTAGAAGTGTGTGCTGGCTTGCAGCTCATGGTAGATTTAAGCAAGGCAAGTAGTAGTGGTAGTAGAACTTGGAGTGAGAAGACCAGAGACAAGATGAAGGAATTGAAGGAGAAGATAGTTGGTTCAAGCAAGAGTTACAGTATAAGTGGGAATGAGGAGGGAGGAGGGAGGGAGGAGAAGCACCATGAGGAAGAGGTGACGGCAGAGCTTACGAAACTCAAGTTGACCGCAGAACAGCAAGCTGGTGTGTTGGAAGAAAGGAGAGCTAGGAAATTGCATTCTGTGAGCCTGGTGTTGGTGAAGAGTTTGTTGGAAACAGGGCATCATCAAGGGGATGGTGGGGCGTACTCAAGCAAAGCAGACTAATAGAGAGAGAAAGAAGGGAGGGTGGGGGATGAGTATAGAGAGGATGACGGTGGATCTTGATCATGCCACACCCAAAAGGATAAAGGGAGGAGATTTCTGCATATCCGCACTAAATTAACGCTTCTTCTCCGTTTAACTCTACACATAGACACCTAATACAAATATGCAGACTACTGTTATGAGCTCCCGCCCATTGGTGGCCAAGAAGGCATTCACTGCCGCAGGTGAGAAATCAGCGATCGAAGGCGCAAAATGCCACGTGAGTGCCTATAGTTGTAGAATGGTATACTAATGTCATAATTGTCCATTTATATCTGCAGTCGCAAAGCCAAGCCGTGTTTCTGTTGCCCGTGTTAGCTGCAGGTGAGTTTAATGGATATCATTCTTCCACTTTTCAGATGATACTATATAGATAAACACGTTAGAATATCTTGCTAACATCTGATATGGCCAATCATTGATCCAACATCGACCTCTTTCCCCTTACCACCGACATCTACATCCCGTTCTCATCGCCCCTCCTCCCTCCTCCTCCACCCACACATTAACCTGTGCAGTGCCGAGCAAAAGAGAGCTATTAACAAGGAAGCACTCGTCGCTGGTGTTATGGTAGGTGTCGGTGCCGCCATGGCCAACCCATTGGTCGCTGAGGCAGCTGTTACCCCATCTTTGAAAAACTTGCTCAACAGCGTTGTTGCTGGTGGTGTCGTCCTCGGAGCTATTGTCGCTGCAGTGTCTGCTGTCTCTGCTTTCGACCCAATCCGCAAGTAAACTATAAATCAACCATGCTGGATATTGTTCTCTTTTAGCATTATGTGTTTGGGAGGCTGTTTTTAGTGTGTTTTGAGAAGATATTCTGGAATGAAAAGTTTCGATTAATTTTGTTCAACTTGCAACAGCAACACTAATTAATAATGACCGAGAGATCTAATTTGCAAGGGTATATGATGCCTCAGTTAGCATGTATCATCATCATATATTCCTCCTGAGAGTCAATTGCATTTAACCAGTCAACATTGCCCTTTCTATTCCAGTCTAGAACTCTGGTCATACAGCTTCCTGTTTTTCAAGCAACTGTGCAGACAGACTACCACTACTAGTACAAGTTCCCATGTTCAAACGCGTTGCAATTGATTGATTAATGAAATAATTAATTAAATTACAGCACTTACCACTCCATCCATCTTCCTTTAAACCGGCAAGGAATACTACCACCAATTACTCTCCAGATCCAATGAGATTCTCAACTTTCCTCCCCGCAATCGCTTGTTTACTCGCCATTCTCGCCATTTCTGCCATGTCAGAAGATGCGAAGAGTCCATCTGATTGCTCAAAATTAGATTACGATGGATTTGCGTTTGACAACGTGTTCGACTGCTGCCAGGGTGTTGCAGACATTGAAGGCCAAGGCCCTGCACTGGTCAAGGCTGACCCGTTCTGCTTCAGCACCGCCGATCTCTGCGCATCTGCTGATGATGTAGAGAGTTGCTGCGTTGGCAAAGTTGAAGCAGGAAAATGGGACTTGGCTTGCTTTGCCCTTTATTCCGGGAAGGAGGACCTTCTGAATGAACTCAAGGCAGACATTTCTGCCATAGACGGAGCTGCCTCTGTTGTTTCTGCAGCCATTGCTACTATTGCTATGGTTATGCTCTTGGCTTGAGCTCCCGCACCGGTCAATGAATGACGATAATCAATAGCACATTACTTTTATCCAGACACATACTCTGCACTCTTTTGCATTTATAACAAATTGCATGTATGCCCACTTTTGTAATACATAGTCCATACTTTTTGGTTGATCCCTGGATTTACTTGCTCAATTATATGATCATGCATGGATGTCCACAGGCCCAGGCCAAGCATACCTGTCAAAGTTGGTGCCTCCTAAAAAGGCTGAGAGGATGCTGGTTATTGTTGCTCAAGAAAGCCCATTGCACCGGATGGTTTAGATTTACCACGTATTTTCTTGCTATTAAGAGAAAGAAGGAGTCATACTTACTGATATTCCTCCACAATTCCTGCAATTAATCAGAGCTGTAATTTGAAGATGCTGGTCAGTCGCCTCATAACGAAATCAATGCCATCACTGCATAAATTGAATATCAAAGTTGGGAACATCAGAAAACTAAGAGCCCCATTTGCTGGTCCTGGAAGTTGCAACACCCGTCCATTCTTCGCCGCTGCCTCAGCCTCCACCACAGAACCACGCACTGCAGAAACCAACTCTACCACTGCCAATCACCACGATGGGCACAAGTCAGGCTTTAGAGCATACATAGATTTCAAGTTTGTCAGAGACAATGTGGAACTTCTCACAGCCAACTGTGCCAACCGTAACACTGACGCTCACCCACAGAAAGTAGCTGAGCTTTATGATGCCTATGTCGCCCTTCAACAGGAGACTGACGCACTCAGAAATGCACGTAACGAGAATAGCAATGCCATGAAGGGCAAGTTGGAAGCTGAAAAGAGAGCAGAGCTCATTGAAAATGGAAAGAAATTCAAAGAACAGCTGGAATCTCTAGAATCCCGACTCAGTGAGGTAGAGGAGGCGCTACAACGAGAGGGGCAACGCCTGCCAAACTTAGCCCACCCTGATGCACCAGTGGGTGGAGAAGAGGAAGCTGCTGTGATACAATTAGTAGGAGAAAAACCCAATTTCTCCTTCCAAACGAAAGGTCACATAGATATCGGTCAGGACCTGGACATTATTGATTTTGAAACCGCTTCTGCAGTGTCTGGAACCAAGTTCTACTATCTCAAGAGAGAGGCAGCACTATTAGAAATTGCTTTAATCAGCTATGCCATGTCTAAAGTTTCTTCCAAAGGCTTTATCCCCATGATTGTTCCCGACTTGGTCAGAGACAGCGTCATTGAAAAGTGTGGATTTCAACCAAGAGCGGCCAACACTCAGGTGTACAGCATCCAAAACACAGATTTATGTCTAGCTGGCACTGCAGAGATTCCCCTAGGAGGCGTCTACATGGACGCCATTTTATCAGAAGCTGACTTGCCCATCAAAATGGCAGCATTCAGCCACTGCTTCCGCACAGAAGCCGGGGCAGCAGGGGCGGCCACCAGAGGCCTGTACAGAGTTCATCAGTTTTCCAAGGTAGAGCTCTTCATGCTCAGCACACCAGAGCAAAGCGAACAACTACACAAGGAGTTGCTAGACTTGGAAGTTGAAATGTTTTCCGAACTGGGTCTTCATTTCAAAGTACTTGATATGCCCACTGGAGATCTGGGGGCCCCAGCTTATAGAAAGTACGATATCGAGGCGTGGATGCCGGGGATGGAAAGATACGGGGAAATTTCATCTGCCTCTAATTGCACTGATTACCAAGCTAGACGACTGAACATTCGGTACAGACCTGAATCTATTACTACTGCTGGAGGAGAAAAAGGTGGTAGTGGTAGTGATAGTAATAACAAGAAGAAGAAGGGAGGAGGGAAGAAGGTTCCAACTGCATTTGTACATACACTGAATGCTACTGCATGTGCAGTACCTAGAATGATAATTGCAATATTGGAGATGTATCAAAAGGAAGATGGTACTGTGGAGGTACCTGCTGCATTGAGGCCATTCATGGGTGGGAAGGAAGTTATTCTTGGCAAAGCGAGATAGGATAATCTACAGTTTGTAACACACACAAACAAACATAAAGAGATGAGATGAAATGAGATGCGTTTTATTACAGATATATATACACACTTTTTATTTACCAGAAAATGATACTAATTTGGATGGTTGAGTGAAGAAGTCAATATAGACTTGTTCAGGGAGATCTCTCTCGTGTTCCCTCTGCCTCTTGCTCTCTATATTTGATAATACAGCAGTCAGTTGCCTTCTCAATTCACTCACCACCTTTTCGGCACCTTGAGCTGTCTTTTCAAAGTTGTCACTTGTCATCTTGACCTCAAATCTACTATCATCGCTATTATGCATATTGAGCATGTGTAGTAAGGTGGTCACTTTAGCTTGTAATGCAGGCAGAGCCTCCTTGGTAACCATGTCTGAAACTTCATCCAGCTCTTCTCTACATTTCCTAACCTTTTGAACAGCTTCAATTGCTTCCATTTCTAATGATCTTCTCTCCTTTAATGATGCATGAACTGCTTGATGTGTAATGAGAGTACGCATGCCCTGATATCGGGTTTGAATGGCGCATACAACAGCTCCAACATCACATTTCACAGCCCGAAGTATTCCCAAAGATGCAGCCACTACCTTGGCCTGCTCACTCTGTATTTGAGTGATCAATTCATGCCTTGCCACTTGACGAGCCATTAATTGTGCTGCTCTATCTTTAACCAGGCACATGTGTTTAATGGCAGCCAACTTGGCTCGATGGGAGGCCAGTGTTACTTCGTAATAGCAAGGCAACAGGGCTGCTCTCTCTATTCTTTTATAGAATTTCTCCTCTAATTCAGCTATGTTGACATTTGGAAAGTCTTGATCATCTTGGGAGGAGTGGTTGGATGGTTTGTTTTCACCAGACTGGAGCCACTTTTCAAGAAAAGCAATTTGTGATTTGAGATTGGCTGCCTTGAGTGCAGCCTCTGCATGGTGATGAGTTGCCAGCTGAACAGAGGTGTACAATCGCTGTAGATCTTCTAATTCTTCTTTTGGAAAGTTTTGTCGTTGGTACATTTGATTGCAGGTGTCTATTTGGTGGGATAGAGAATGAATGAGGGCATGGCTGTCGGTAACATGATCTTCAGAGGGTGGTGTTGACAGCAAGAGTCGGGGAATGTGTTGCAGAGATGTGGAGGCATTGCTGGCTAGTCTATTTAAATTGGATGCTATGATTTCAACTTGACGATCAACTGTGTCCCTTGTGCTATTTTTCTCATGCTTGAGACGGCTATTTAACTGCTCTTGGACTGCAATTTGAATTTCCAACTTTGCTTTCAACTCTTCCATATGTCTATGAGGTTTGGTATGAATATTGATGGTGGTATCGATCAAAGACGTCATCTGTTTAACGTCAAACTTAACCGCTCGACCTTGGGCTGCCAGCCAAATTTATTGTCTTCACAACTCTTTTCAAAAACGCTGGACCCAACTTCGAAAAGTTGGAGAGAAGACTCAGAAAAAGGCCAAGGAATTGATTTAAAGCAGCACTCGCAACAAACTCGTGCATTACTACCATTATATACTTAGTAAAGAGTCGATAAAGTCTGACTAAACCACTATTATTAGACTAATCGGGAGGAAATCACGCCCTATAATACAAAATTGTTTATGAATACTAGTCTGCGCACAATGCAGACCTTTATCGACACCATATAGTATGCCAGAACCTTATATATACATGTACTTTCACAATTAAGCAATATGCTGGCAACACTGAGAAGAGTGATCACCCGTCGAATGAGTCAAGTAGCAATACTCCTTCTTCTCTCCCTCACAACCGCATTTGGTCTCCACTCTGCCACACCCCTCGTCTGGCTCCCCGTTTCCCTACTGTCAGCCATCGGCCTCCATTACCTTATCTTCTTATTCTACAAGACACAAACCACCCCACCCCCACCCTTCCTCAGGCGTCGCAATGACTACCTCTTCTCCCAAGATGATGCTTCTTCCCCACCTCCAAAAGTCAGCAAGACTGCAGCCAATGTGCATTGGAGACAGAATGTCCAGTCTTCTGTAGTGGAACACGCTTGGGATACCCTTTGTGGTAGCATAGTCCAAGAATTCATCTATGATTCTTGGTTTGCTATGCTCTCCCCAGATCGCGAGTTCCCAAGTGAGATCAGACGCCTCTTAAACCACAGCTTCGGCACGTTGAGCCTCAGAGCTCGGCACTTAGACCTCAGAATAGTACTAGAAGATGCGTGTGAATTGTTCATGGAAACTGTTGAGCTATACAGGGACACCAGAGAGTCCATAGTGATTCAGAGACCAGATTTTCTTGGTTTGCCCCAAGAAGCCAAAGACGAGCTGCTACGGAGGGAAATGAGCGCAGAGGGGAACCTCCACCCAGCTTTGACTTCTCCAGATGGTCACTACAAGGTGTTGCGTACTATTTCTGATGGTACGGTAGGTGTATTGCTGGCAAGTGAACCTTCCCAGGCTGGGAAGAATGCAGCCATTAGGGCAGTTGCTAGAGAGCTGTTTGCTGGTTGTGTATTGAGACCAGTTCTGATGTACTGCACTCCTTATTATGCAAATAAAGCGATGATTGCTCTGTTGTTGAGTGAACAAGCAAAAAGCACGGAACAACAAGGAGGAGGCGGAGGAGGGGCTTTAAATCCAGCTGCCAAACAGGCCCAGCCTTCTCAACAGCAGCAAGAGGGAGGGACGGTGGGTGTGATGGATGATCAAAGAGCTATGCGAGGGCAATGGGAATTTGAGCAACGTCTCCTGTCAAGTGCTGAAGCTGAGAAGACTCCTCCATCTACACACTTACTTAGAAGAGTGCTACATCATAGTAGATCTAAATCTGTAGATGATGCGTTATTACAACCCATCATAGATAATAATAATGATGATAGGAATAAATGCAAGAGCACTAGTGTATCAAGACATCAACAAGCAATCAGCACTACAACTACTGATTGCACTACATCTCAACATACCAAGGGTGAAGATTCATATGATGATATTGAATCAGAAGCCAGTTCTCCAGGACCACCAATCCACGGATTATCTCAAAAATTAATGTCTCCTTTCGAGGAAGAAGCTGAAGGCAATATTGAAAAGAAGGCGGCTAGTGGTGATGGTGATGGTCAGAAACAACAAAAGAAGGTAGTTGGTAGTGGTCTACAATCATACGCCTTGCCTGTCATGCCTGCCCTGCCTTTGGAGTCCCTGGCTTCTTCAGCACAAAGAGATGAGAGTGATACTCACTTGATAGCACCATCTATAGTCAATGCAACTAGAATAACAGATTCATCAAGGTCAATGACATCAAATATGGCAACGGCAGCAACTGCTGTAGCAGGAAAATACTTGCTACAAAGTAACAATGGCAGTAATGGTGGTGCGAATAGTGGTGGTTGTGCTGGGTTCACTGGTCGTCCTCGAGCTAGAGTTGTAGCAGCAGAGCTCCATACATCAACGTTTAAAGACTTTGTGGTGTACAAAATAAGGGTAGGCGATGATGCCAGTGAATGGAGTATTTCCAGGAGGTATAGAAATTTTGAAGCTCTACACCGACAGCTGCTGGTATATTCGGTATATAAACTGAAGCTTCCACCCAAGAGAATCTTCTTCCATGCTCAGACGGTAGATTTTGTGGAGGAAAGAAGAGAAGCACTGGACAAGTATCTGCAGCAGTTGTTGTCCAGTCGCCAATTAGCTGCTTGCAGTGATATTTATGAATTTCTAAATAAGGAATCGGAGGTGTACAAGTTACCTCGGGCAGCAGCAGCAGCAGCAGGAAGAAGATCAAATCTAGGACCTAGCAATGAAGTAGACGCAACACCATCAAGATCTATGCCTACTTCTTCTTCCATTGACAACAAACACTCACCTCCCAATCCTATTGTTGGTCTTGATATAAAGAGTGCTCATAAACTTAAAACAGTACTCAGTACATCCACCATTGCTAATACTACTACTAACAATAATAATAATAATAATAATAATAATAATTATAATAAAGGTGGTGGTGGATATGATGATGACAATGATGATGCAAGTGGTGTTCTGTATTCCCCTGCATCACATCAATCACAAAGTTCAGTAGTGTCTTCAGCATCCGAAGATACGGTATCCATTGGAAATGCTTTCACCCACCACACTTCTGCTACTACTACTACTATTTTAACAACGACTGGTAAAAATGAGAGTAATGGCAGTATGAGAGGTGGGAAAGGAATGCGCGAGTTGTCTGAACTGGAAGAAAAGAGCATCGATGCAATTAAAAGCGGAGCAGTGCGGCCATTAAGACCATCTCCGTCAAAGTTGGGCTTATTTTCTAGGAAATCAAGACCAAAATCAGCCAGTACAAGTAGGACCAGCTCCCCAGTGAGACGGCGACACACATATCCAGTCCAACCTCCCGCTGTGGCACACAAACAAGGTATCGATGGCACCTTGCCAGTTGCTGCCGTACATACAAATACAGAACAACCCAACTATAAGAACAATGCAGGACCTCTTCCTCCTCTCACAGATACTGCAACTGTTGCACCGCCTTCCACCTCCAAGCCACCACCAATCCCCAAATCTTTCCCAGCAGCAGCTCCGGACCTAGAAGACTGTACCGGTATATCCGCCCCTCTCTATGAAATAGTAGACTGCATCTTCCAGCTACAGAGAAGAGGGTTCTTCAGGAGACAGGTATTTGGTATGGCCAGGCAAGTTTTATCCCTGGTAGCTGGGGATGTAATTGATGTGTTTCTAGTGAATAAATTGAGGTTATTGAGGCAGGAGCACAGCATAGCTAGGCTTATTCATAAGTTACAAAATAGTTTGTGGCCAGGTGGGGTGTGGTACTCTTATTTAGCAGGAGAAGCTGATCAGCAGCAAGAACAAGCAGAGATGAAAACATCTCTAGACCAACAAGCATCATCAAGAACATCAAACAATAGTACTACTGCTACTAACAAAAACAACAGCAGCAACACAGCAACATTTAAAAAAGAAGAAGGACCGCTACGCCCTCCTCCTTTTCTCATGCAGAGTGATCGCTACATAAAACCATCCACCCCCCCTCCCCCAGATGCCGAATACATCAAAGCTACCATCAAAGAGCTGATGCTGACCAAGATGACATCATCCCTTCCCCTAGCTAGATTAGTAGGAAAAGGGGTCTATACTGAAGGAATGGCTGATCTACATGATATGATGCAGAGTGAAGTGTTTATGCATCAGTTGGGATATGGAATGTTGGAATTGGTGTTGTTTTATGTGTTTCCTGAGTTGAAGGCTATGTTTGTTACCTTGGAGCATGGTGTGCAGCATCAGGGATGACCTGGTATATAGATTACATTGAATGAATCTATAAAATTGCTGTGCGGAATGGTATCAAGGTAGAAAAAGAGGACAGAAACACATCTGCTGGAGGGTGTACTAGCAGCAGCCAAGCTTGTACGGCAACTGTCACGGCTGGAGCTCAAGGGAGAGGATGATGCAACTCAAATTCGAGCTCAATTGGGAACTGTGGGGCTATCTGGAGTGGTCATTGATCCAGTCATTGCAGCTATCGGTTATACAGCCCCCATTCAATAGGGGTGTGGATCCTTCAACAGGTGCTTCGTGTTTGAAAGGAACCCTGCACCTTACTGGGCTGAAAGAATTGAGTCTAGGTCTTGGCAATATTTCTGACCAAGCTTTTAGATTGATTCAACAAGACAGCTGGCCACAGGTAACATTAGAACAGATGATATATTAATTCATTTCATTGAGGATCAAGTGGCAGCTATGAATGAGCTGATGAATCTTCCTCACCTCATGAGAACTGAACACGGAAGATATAATATTTATTATATACCTGGTATTGACTAAAACATTTTGTAGAAAGCGACAAATAGTTAGATTGATTATTCCTCCCAGTAACACTGTAACAAAGAATATGTACAAAACTTAGACATTATTACACCTGTTGAAGACCTAAAGATCATCATACACAACTTGGTCCCTGGGGGGTCCAGAAGGGGCTACATGCTGAGGTTGCTGTTGTTGTTCAGCTTGCATTGCAGCATAAGAAAACATGCTCCCTCCTCCTCCTTGTCGTCCCCCCATATCACCACCTCCATTATACTCACAATCTCCACCAGCAAACCTTCCCCTCCCTCTCCCTCTTCCCCTCCCTCTCCCTCTTCTTCCTCTCCCTCCCCTTCCTCTCCCTCCTCTTCCATACCCGTTATAATCATCACCAACACCATCCATATCAATATCCATACTATTACCATCATCACCGCCATATGGTCTATACTTCGTTCTTCCTTTCCCCCTCAATTTACCAACTCCTCCTCCTCTCCTACTCTGCCCCCCACCCCCACCGCCAGCTGTTTGCCACAGTCTCCTAGACTCAACCCTCCCAGCAGGCTTGACATCTTCTACAGTAGACATTCTAAAAATAACAGGAACATCAGATCCAGATTTTTTTAAATCACTGACTCCCTTGTGCCAGAGATAAATCATATTCTGAGGATCTGCTACATCCATACCCTCTGGTACAACAGCTTGGTCTGCAGGGAGAGGTCTGCCGAGGCCAGCGAGGGCACGTTTGGCAGTGCCGTCATCACGAAATATGACATTGCAGCTACTGTCGTTGAGCCATTCTACAAAAGTGGGTCCATAATCTGTAAAATAACGAAATATGTCCGATGTGGATAAGAGATCTATGCCATATACGTGTATAGCATCTAATCTGCGTTGGATGTCTGGTCCTGGGTCTTTTCTTTGTTCAAAGAGATCTACCTCCATCAAGCCAGTGTCATCTGGAGCTTCATATGTTGTGCCAAACCTCTCTGCTCTCTGGCGGCGCTTGGTTTCATCTTCGGGTACTTGTGGGGGATTGTAATTGAGACCTTGGGTTTCTAAGCCGAATCGAGCTGCTCTTTGGTTCTTCTTAGAGACCTCTTCTTCTGTGAAGATATCTATTCCAGTGGCAAAGCCAGAGCGGTGGGGTTCATGGTGTCTTGCTCCTTCATGGGGTTGTTTGGTACTTGGGTCAATGTATTCTACACCAAATCTCTCTGCTCTTCTTTTGTGTTTGTCTCTCTCATCGTCCAGCTCAATAATACGTTCTTCTTCGGAGGGATTCATGTTTTTAGAAGCAATCAAATATATCTTTTTAGAGTTCCAAGCCCCTATCAACGTTTTAATCTTCTTCAATTAATTTTCCACAATTCGATATATCTAAGGAAAATCAATTTACACATTAACTCTCTCCACCGCCTCTTTTTTATATTTCCCCCTCCCTGCCCGCATGCTGCCGCCGCTCTCCCTCTTCACTCCTCCTCAAATGAGGCCACTGCTTCCTCCTCCTCCTCCTCCTCCTCCTCTTCCTCTTCAACCACTTCAACTATATCCTCCAGATCACCCAACTCATCTGAAATCCCTAGATCAAACAAATCCATTGAAATTTCCTCCTCTTTATCATCATTCATACCGTCAAACATAGACATGATATTATCGATATCAGCGGACGAGAAGCTAAAGTCAAGATCCTCATCTTCCTCCTTCTTCTTCCTACTACTACTGCTCTTCTTCTTTGTGGCTGTTGACGCCTTGGCTTCTTCTTCTATCATTTCATCAACTGCTGCATCATCTTCATCCATCGACGCTGTCCTTGATGCAGACTTTCTACCAGTTTTGACAGTAGCTCCTATAGCTCCTATAGCAGCAGCAGCAGCAGCAGCAGCTCCTCCTTCTTGTTCTTCTTCTCCCATTGCAGCACCTAACTGAGCCAACAGCAGATCAAGCTCTTCTCTTCCTTCCATCTGATCTAGTCTTTCATCATCACCATCTTCATCACCTTCACCTTCCTTCACAGTAAACTCGTCCAACTCACTTCCACCCCCACCTCCTCCTTCAGTGCTATCTACATCCCAGTCATCCCAAACTTCAGAAAACACCTCCATCTCGGCCCTCAGCACTGGATCCACCTGCTCTCTAGGCAACTGCATCATCTCATCTCTCAACTTCCTCATCTCCCTTACATCCTCCTTAGCTTCCATCATATGCATTCTCAACGTATCATATGTCTGACTAGCTCTCTCCACCATCTCCTTCACCTTCATCTTCTTCTCTTGATCCACCGCCTTGACCCCTTTGAACTGCGACATCACCTCCCTGTCGTCATCGGGGTACCGTGTCCAGGGGAGGTACTTTCTGTCTAAATCTTTGATTGAATTCAAATATGACAGCTTGCTCAGTGCGTTTCTACATTCCACTCGGTCGTCAAACCAGCCCTTGATGGTTCCCATAGTTTCATGTGAAAAGTCCGTTGTATATGGCTGTTGGCCATACATGCCGTCCCAGACTTCAATGTAATCTTCGTGCCCTCTTCCTGCGACTACTACAACATCCTTGGGTTTGGCCATGCCTATTGCCAATCTAATAGCACTGTATCTATCTTCTACCACATACCTCTCAATAATTGATTGGTACTGGAGCAGCAGCTTTTCAAGGAACAGATCGTGCAACCGGTGAGGATCTTGCATCCATTCCTCGCTCATTTCAGGAGCCTGATCAATCTTCTCGTGAGGAATGCCCTTCACTAAATCACTGATAATTTCATATGGGAAGAAAGTACCAGGAGAATCATTGGTGAAGAACACTACGTCTGCATATTTATCAGCAACCCGACCCAACCTATTTCTATCTTCTGCTGTTGTTGTAGCTCCCTTGGCGCCAACAACCAACAGGATACGTCTGGCTCCAGCATCTCTAATTTCATCTAGAAATCTTCCCAGCTGCTCTGGTGTCTTTGCACTGTCTACAATCACACTGAAATCCTGGAAGTCATCTATGATTTCACATCTACCTGGTATTGGATCTACTGCCTCTATACCGGGGACAATGTCCTCCAAAGGAATACCGAATGTAACACCCACGCCTACCGCCATGATGATATTTTCTACAAATTGCCTACCAATAAGGTTACTGATTATCTGAAGCTTCCCTACTGGTGTGGATACTACCACTTCTGTATCCCAAATGGACTCTTTTATCTTTTCTACGTAGAAACCCACTGATGCTGGAGTTATGACGTTGGGAATGCCTTGCTGCTGCATGTATTCAGCGATATCTGCCTCGTCCAAGGCACACGGTAGCACTGGTATCTCTTTAGCATCTAATAATCGCATCAGCTTCCTACCAAGCTCATTTGCAGCGTTCACTACTGCTGAATGCACCTCTTTGTCTCTCAACTTGGTTTCAAATAACTTCACAATCTGCTCGCTCATTTCCTCCCCGTTTTCTTCATCTTCATGGAAGTTGGTGAATACTAGGGCGTTGAAATCTACCGCATCCAACCTCCCATCAGCCAGTGTATCGGGATCTATTTCTATAATTACTTTGGTTGCACCTCTATCCACCATACCAGCTATGAGAGCTTGAAGTGCCAGTGCATCTGGAGTGGTTGGAATGTCAGTACCATACTTCCCCAAGTAGGGCGCCAAGTGGAATGGAGCAGAACAATCTCTCTTTTCCTCTGCAGTAGGATCCTCCTCTTCAGGAACCCAAAAGTCCCCTTCTCTGGTCAGTTTATTAAGATCCATGGCATATTCTATACTTCCAACCATTCCAATAACACCGTCGGCTTCTTCAAACACTCCCCGTGACAGCCAGGCAGTGGTAGTCTTTCCATAGGAACCCACAATGCCCACTGTGTCGACCTTTTTAGAAGGGAAGTCGTAGTAGGCTGCAGCTATCTTGCCTAGTGCATCTAGTGTGTTGTCCACCATGATGACTGGGATGTGTCGGGGGATGGTTCCCTTGGTAATAGGTCTCTCAGCAACGATTGCAGAAATGCCCATTTCACAAGCATCAGAGGCCCAATCATGGCCATCTTCATCATCTGCTCCAAAACCTTGAGCTGGTACACATACATATATGGAACCTGGGTTGGCGTAGTTGGAGTTGCAGGTGATGACACCGGTGACTGTGAGATTGTCATCGTTAATGGTGCCTTGGGCAATGGCGGTAGGGGTGATGCCAGCTAAGTCTAATAGTTC